>Ga0206130_10001285_pt1 | contig 37250 bp, 41 predicted proteins | sample Helgoland_Spring_9_FD_148637 | JGI IMG/M metagenome (GOLD analysis project Ga0206130, IMG submission 148637) | Pelagic subsurface seawater microbial communities from Kabeltonne, Helgoland, North Sea - Helgoland_Spring_Bloom_20160512_1 | ecosystem: Environmental > Aquatic > Marine > Epipelagic ...
GGCACAACGGCTCAGGACTTTATGAGTCCCTATATAAATGCCGCACTAGAACCGCAAATGGCCGAAGCGCAGCGCCAAGCAGAAATACTGCGGGTGCAAAATGCAGGTAGGCTAGGCAAAGCAGGTGCGTTTGGTGGGTCACGTCAAGCTATTATGGAGTCCGAAGGGCAGCGAAACCTGACGCGAAACCTCGCAGATATATACGGCACAGGCATGCAGACAGCCTACACCCAAGGTATGAACCAGTTTAACACCGAGCAAGATCGCGCTCGCCAAGCTCAAGAAATGACTAACAGATACGGCTTCGATGTTGCTAAGTCTCTTCAAGATGCAGGGGCTACTCAACGGGGTATCGAGCAGCAAGGTATTACAGCGGACATCGCGCAGTTTACAGAAGAGCGGGACTACCCGTATAAACAAATTCAGTATGCTCAATCGCTGCTACAGGGTCTTCCTATTTCGACTCAAGACTACCAATATGCAGAACCCAGCACGCTATCTAATGTTATGAGCGGGGCAGGCGGTATTTTGGGGCTTTTGGAATCTTTATCTAAGTTGGGTAAACAGTAATGGCTAATATAGACTCGCAAATCAACGATAGAATGCAGATGTATTCTGGTAACCCCCAAGCACTACAACAACGCTATGCTCAGACCCAAGAGCTAGTGGACTTGCTTGCGTTGCAGAAAATGAAAAACGACCGAGCTGCTGCTACTAGTGCAGTGCAGGGCGCGATGCAGACCGACACTAGTACCTACAAAGGTCAGTTAGAGCAAGAAGCTATGCAAGGTGCACGTAGTGATGTCATGCGTAGCATGGGTCCGGGCATACAACAGCAAGGGCAACGAATGGCCCAAATGCAAAACCGCGCGGCTGTGGGTATGCCAACAACAGGACTACCTGCACAACCTGCTCCTAATATGCGGGGTATGGCTATGGGCGGTATTGTTGGGTACGCCCAAGGCGGACAACCTATGATGGGACCTCCCGAGCCTAATCTTTATCAACGCATGGGCCAAGGACTTAAGAACTACGGCGCTAATGCCCAAGAGAGTATGGGTATACTAAAAGCGGCTAAAGCCGGAATCGGCGTGCCCTACGAAGAAAGATCAGCGGTAATGAAGCAGGTGCGTGATGAGATAGAAGCGCAGAACCAAAACAGAGACCCTAACTTTATAGAGCGTATGGGTCAGAAGCTTATGGACACAGGGCTTAACGTAGAAGAAAGCAAGTCCATCCTTAAGAAGTTCTACAACAACATGGGTAAAACCTACGAAGAGATGGCTAACCCCGGTATGGCTATGGGCGGCGCAATTAGGGGGTATGCAGGTGGAGGAGAGATCAGGGCTTACTTGTCTTCTATAGGCCGAGACATCGCAGACTTTAGTCAGGAACAGATAGCCGCTATAAGCCAGATGCTAGACAGCCAAGTTGCGCGTGGGCAAAACGATACCCTACGTGGAGTAGGCCGTGGTGCTATAGATGTACTGCGAGACAGAATGCCGTCGGGGGCTACTAGTGACGCTGCTAGAGATTTTAATCGTGAAACTATGCAGGCTCGTAACGAGAGAGACAGGAGTCCTTCACTTACAGACCAGTTAAATGCAGCGCAGCGTGCTATAAACGCCGAGAACAGCGCGAGTATGCAAGATGTAATGACTAGCCCAGATAACAACATGGGTATCGCTAACATACTGGGCGGCATAAGAGACTTTTCCGCAGAACGCGACCCAAGAAAGTCCAAGATGGGCCGGACTATATATGACCAAGCCAAAAAAGATCTTGGTAACCTTGGTTCTATGTCAGATTTCGCAGAAGGCTTAGGGCTAAACAACCTTAATGACATGGTTAACAGAGGCGTACAATCTGTTAGAGACAGTGACTTCTTTAGCGGGGTTCCGTCTTTAGAAGAGTTATATCCTGCGTTGCCGGAAGATTCGCGGGGGTTATACAGAGTAGGTAGAGGGATAAACGCGGCTGCTATGACTATACCCAAAGTAGTAAGTGGTTTCTTACAGCCCGAGCGAGGTATGACGTTTGCAGACGTAGCGCCAATGGCGCAAGACCTTGGTCGCGGTATACTCGGTGTTGAGCAAGGAACAAGAACTCCAACCGAAGTAGAGCAAGACCAAGCGAAAGGCAAAGAAACGGCATCCGCAGGTGGGGGAGATATAGTAGAAGCAGTTACCACTCCTACAAGTACCACTCCTACAAGTACCGTTGCTGAGCGTAGGCTAAATAGTATGGCTGGCATAGATGACCAAGCTTTGGCTACAGCGTTACGTGCTGCTATGCAAACCGCCGAAGAGAAAGGAGTTGCGGGAGAAAAGCCTAAAAGCGAATTAGACTTACGTCCGTTACGTGAGTTCTTAGTAGGTGGTGCGGGGCAAACAAGCACTGCGGGCGCATTGGCCGGTGGAGCTAGAGGCTTGGGTGCATTCCAAGCTGCGGAACAAGGCCGTTTAGATAAGATTGCACAAGCCGGCGCCGATCGAAAGATGCGCCAAGATTTACTCAGAGAAGAGTACGGGTTTAGAGATAAAGAACTTCGTAGTAAACTGCTGTCAGAATCTATGGCAGGCGAGCGCGAGGCGGACCGTGAACTGCTAGAAAAAATAATGACGAGCATAGAAAGCGATCCAGAATTTTTGCGCGCGGCAGAAGAATTTAAAGATACTTATGATGTATTCTTTGGTAGCTACGACAAAGACAAGTATGCCGAAGCCCTCGCTAAGAAACGCCAAGAGCTGATAGAGAAAAGATTTAACGAAACTAAGGCCCAACTGGCGGGTGTTCTAGGAGGCTCAAGCGCGTCTAGTGCTATGGACGACTTAGCTAAATACGGCAATTAAACTTCTAGGTAGCAGACATGGCTGAATTAAGTAGCGTCCTCAATGCAATCCGTAACGCAGAGGCAGCAGGGGATACGCCCGCCGTATTAAGACTAACCCAGCTAGCTAGAGATATATCCGCGCAAGATAGGGCACAACAAGCTCCTAGAGAGGTGGATTACCCCGAAGAAAATAGACGCTTAAGTGGGTATTTAGGCACTATACCGAGGGGTATTGCTGCGGGTATAGCAGGGCTTGGTGAGTCTGCTTTGCTTGGTGCGTCTAATCTTTTGCCCGAAGAGCAAGAACTAGCTGCGCGTGAAGCTATAGCCCGTGGTGGGGCGGCTGTACAAGAAGCCATAGGGCCGAAAGAGCTGTACCGTGACACCTTAGTCTCTAAACTTAGTCAGGGTCTTGGTTCTACTGTACCTTTCCTTGCTGCGGCTCCGTTCGGTGTTCCGGGTCTTATTGCTGCGGGCGCTACTGGTGTAGCTGCGGGTTCTGGTGAAGCTACTCAACGCGCTATTGCTGCGGGTGCTACTGAAGAAGAGATTGGTGACGCTGCCCTTTTGGGTATCGGTCCGGGCGCACTAGAGATGTTTGCGCCTTTAGCTATAGTAAAACGCTTTGGTACGCTCAAGAAGGCCCTAGGTTCTGGTACTGCTACCGATGTTGTCAGTAGGCTACGTAGAGTAGCGCAATCTGCGGGGGAAGAAGGATTACAGGAAGCTGTTACTGAAGTAGGACAGAACTTAATCGCGCAGGGTGTGTACGACCCCAATACAGGTACCTTCTTAATTGCGCAGGGTGTATACGACCCCAATACAGGTACCTTCTCCGGTACAGGCGAGTCTTTCGGTTTAGGTGCGGGTGTAGGTGGCTTGCTCCAAGGCTTGTTTGAATTAGCGATACGAAGACCGCGTGGCGGTAGTGGGGAACTTTCTGTAGTAGAAAGACAGGCGCTTGGGCTAGACGAAGAAGGTGTGGTGGCTGAAGAAGGCGCGGTGACTGGGGAATTACTGCCTCCAGAACGAGCGTTAGCCGGTCCTCCTGAACCTCAAGAACGAGTTGGGTTACCTGCTCCAAGACCAAGCAGGAAGTGGATCGTAGCGCCAGACGGTATCGCATTCCCAGAAAGATATTTGGACGACTACCGTGCCTACCGTCGTCTGCGCAGCGCAGAGTTAGCTGCGGTTGCCCCAGAAACACGTCAAGCCCGAGAAGCGGAACTAGCAAGAAAGTTCTTAGCGGATAAGGAAGTTGAAGAAGCCACTGCGGTAACAGAGGCGGCACGCTTACGTAGGGAAGCTCCACAGATGGAGTTATTCCCAGACCTGCGCGGTCAAGAAAAGACTAAGGTAACAATAGAAGACCTGACCAAACTAGGTATACCAAAAACTTCTCGCTTTGCTACTACCCTACCGAAACTTGACCTTACTAAGCCGGAAGAAGCCCGCACTGCGGCGGCAGAAATTGTACGGTACGCAAACCTACCCACAACCAAGAAGAACCCTGCCAGAAGAGAGGCGGCGTTCGGTCTGCTAAACCTGCCTGCTATACGGGCCTTGGAAGCTACTGCACCTACACCTACGCCTACCTCAATCGAGGAAGCGTCACGGCAAATGAGTATTCAAGAGCCGATAGCTACTAGCCGTATAGAAGAGCAGCGTGCCCAAGAGGCCGCACGGGTAGCAGCAGAAAGAGACGCGGCGTTCGCCGCCGCCGAAGCAGAGCGAGCAGCCCAAGAAGCAGCTATACCTCAGCAGACTGAAGCTGCATTCGAAGAAGCCCGAGACCGCAGGCGTGAAGAACTACTTGCTGCGGATACGCGTGCGCGCATGGCTACTCCCGAAGCGGAGGCTATTACTAGTCCTGTAGCGTTAGCTTTAGAGCGCGCTAAAACAGTGGGTGGGCAGCGCCTCGGGCAGGCACAATTAGAAATACAAGACAATGTTGCGCTTAGTACAGGCCAGCAAGATAGCTTTAGCCCAGAGGCTGTGGGTACAGTACCTACTCAACAAGGTCCTACTATAGACGAGCAGATAGCCGAAGCGCAGCGTGTGCTTGCTCAGTTAGAAACTCAGAAAGCGGAACAGGGCGAGATGTTCGGTCCTGAAGGTGGTGTACTACGCGGAGCAGATCGGTTTGCTTTTACCCGCGAAGGGGAGGCAGAAGCCGCCGAAGCTAGGGCTATGGAGAAAGAAATCACTACCAAAGCTAGGCGTACTGGTGCGGCTAGAAAAGCTGCGGCAACCAAAGCCGCTAAGAAAGAGGCAGAGGAAAAAGCCGCGAATAAAGCTGCCGAAGAAAAAGCCGCAGCTAAAAGGGCAGCAGCCGCTAAGAAAGCCGCCGAAGAAAAAGCCGCTAAGGCCAAAGAAGCAGAGACCGCTAAAGCCGAAACTGCTGCTCGTTCTGCCGCTGCCGCCGCTGCCGCTCCTGTGGTTGAAGAAACTGTTGTAGAAGATGTTGTAGAAGATGTTGTAGAAGATGTTGTGGAAGAAGGGGTAACTACTCCTGAAGAAGAGGTGGACGCTGCTGAATTCGACGCAGATACGGACGTGGACGCGGAAGCGGCTCGCTTAGAGCTTATTAAAAACGCTAGCCGCAAAGCAAATAACAAAGCTAGCAAGCCTAAGAAAGCCTCCAAGCGCGCGGCCAACGTAGACGAAGATATTAAGAAACTCAAAGCTCTTAAGAAGGGTAACCCCTTCTACGAGTACTTTAACAAAGATAAAGATATAAACAGCGCGCTGTCCAGACTAGCCGCCGACATAGCAGACCGAGGCACAAAAACTGACGCCGCGCGAGCCGCAGAGGCTTGGGTAAACCAGAATTTATCCAATGATAGTAACGTCTACTTCTCAGAGATAGTACGCCTAGAACGCGCGTACATGGGTATGCCTTTACCTACAGCTAGTATGGCACAAACTTCGGCACCATTGTCTAGCGATGTAATTGCCAAGTTAGAAGCTGGAGACTTGCGTGGGGCTATAGACGAACTGGCAAAGAGTAAAGACAACAACGTCAAGCGCGTTGCGTCCGCCATTTCAAAAGGCTTGGGCAACACTAAAATCGTCATGGCTAGCAATGTAGTCAGCGAATCCGGTGAGCCGGTTGCAGGTTTGTACGACCCTAAGACAGACACTATTACGCTAAACCAAGACGTTGATCTGTCTAACCACGTCCTACTCCATGAGGCTATGCACGCTGTAACCTCTCACGAGATTGCTAAAAATACTCCTGCTGCCAAACAGATGAGGGCTTTGTTTGAGTCTATACGTGAAGGTCTGGATACTGCATACGGCGCTACTAACTTAGATGAATTTGTTGCTGAAGCGTTCAGTAACCCAGACTTCCAGTCCAAGCTGGCGGGTATAACCGCCAAGGGCGAGCGAATTACTTTGGGGGAAAAGTTCAAAAACATAGTCCTGAATATATTACGCCGATTCCGTGGGCAGCCTAGCAAGAAAATCGAGTCCGCTATGGACAAGGTGGACATGTTAGTAACCGACCTGATCTCTCCGGCTCCTGAGTACCGCGATGCAACGGCATTACCACTAGCTGCGGCGAAGGGTGCGGAAAGGAAAGTCATAGACAGCTTAGGTAAGTTTGTTAACGACAACGTATCTTCTCAGGACATAGCCGCTGTGTCTGGCTTTATGCGGGATACGGGGCGCTCCGCGCGCAAGACCTTACTGGATATGCTCCCGCTTACTGCTATAGCCGACATAGTAGAGAAAGACATGCCCGCTATTAGTAAGTTAGGTAAGCAGTTGGTTAACACGATACAGGATAAGGCTGGTGCGCGGCAGCGGTACCTACGCAAGACTAGTGACACGGCAGCAGAACTTACTAAAGCGTTTAAGGGTAAGGCTGAGCAGAAGAAGATTTTTGACGATGTGGTAGCAGCCAGTACTGTATCTAGGGTAGACCCGTCTAAACCGCGCTCATATTACAAAGATAAGGGTGCGGGCAAGTTAGAAGAGTATGGCCGGTTACAGAAGGAGTACTGGAGCAAGCTAGATGCCGACAGCCGTAAGGCGTACTCCACGCTGCGTGATGCCTACGCGGAAATGTACGAAGAGCTTAAGAATACTCTGTCCGCTAGAATCGACGCTATCGAGAAAGACCCCAAGCTTAATAAGCAGATCAAGGACCGCTTACTGCAAGAGATACTGGGTAAAGAAGCTATTGAGCCTTACTTCCCACTCTACCGCAAGGGCGACTACTGGCTACAGTACAACGCGGTAAACCCAGAAACAGGCAACATAGAGCCGTACAAGGAAGCGTTTGAGACCCAAGCCCAAAGAGAAAAGGCAAAGGATCAAATCTTAAACGACCCAGAAATACTTAAGGCGTTGCGCGACCCTAAAGTAAACAAATCTGGTGCCGCCCCAGAAACGCTGTTCGACTTTTCTGAGTACGACCGTATAGACGAAGCCAAGAAGCTACGGCAGGGTAACATAGACACTGCGTTTGCCTTTAAGCTATTGGGTGAAATACGCAGACCGCGCAAAGACGATAAGACCGGTGAGCCTATAAAGCTAGATAAGCAAACCGAGAAGATGGTCATGGAGATGTTGTTAGATGCCATGCCAGAGCGCGGACTAGCTAGGGCGTTACAGAAACGTGAGGGCATACTGGGTTTTGAAAGAGACTCTATTAAAGTCTTCCGAGAGCGCATGCCAAATATTGTTACTCAGACTGTAAACTTACAGTACGAAACGGAGTTAGCTAAACTAAACGCGGAGCTAAACGACGCAAGGGGTGAGGCCATAAACGAGCCGGGCCTTACGCTAAAGGATAAGCAGAACATAACGCAGACTGTGGGCCACTTCCAAGAGTACATAGAGTTTGCTAAGCACCCGCAGCTAGATACGTGGAGTCGTGCACTTAAGTCTGCGGGCTTTGGTATGACCCTAGGCTTTAACGTGTCTTCCGTACTGGTCAACTGGACTAACTTACCGGTTGTTGTACTGCCATACCTAGGCGGCAAGTACGGATTTAAGGATGCTAATAGGGCGCTCTTCGATGCGCATAAGCGGTTTATGTCTACACCTAAGAGCCGCACTATGACAGGCTTTGGGGATACTGTATTCGGTACGGCCGCAGAAGGTCCGTCGCTTACCAACGTGAATTATGACGACCCGACCACCCCTCCAGAGCTAGCGCGGTATAAGGTCTTGTCTGAACTTTTGGACAGGCGCGGTCAGGCTAACACGACTATGACTTCAGACGCGCTAGATATGGAGAATCCTGCTAGCAGCACGTGGACTAAGATAAACGCTATGATGGGCTACATGTTCCACCAAGGCGAACGACTAAACCGTCAAGTAAGTGCTATGGCTACGTTCGATTTAGAAATGGCTAAGATAGCGAAAGATAAGCATGGCGGGGATGTTACTAAGTTAACAGATGCAGAGTTGCAGGCTGCGGCACAAGAAGCACTGGACGCTACCGAACTTACTAACAGTGGCGCACTTACAGAAACAGCTCCTCGTTTCGCACAGAGTAATCTGGGCAGTGTTATCTTTATGTACAAGCGCTTCGGCGTGTCGATGCTTTACTTGCAAGCCCGTATGGCGAAGCAAGCAGTCTCTAAGATGTCCACGGACGAAGAGAAAATCATCGCTAAGAAACAACTGGCCGGGCTGTTCGCTACTTCTGGACTACTTGCGGGCGTGCAGGGCTTACCGTTATACGGCGTCGTCTCGTTCATTATGAACACTGTATTCCTCGATGATGAGGATGAAGACTTCGATACTATAGCTTCTACGTTCTTCGGTGAGGGTATGTACTCCGGCGCTATTAACGCGATAACCGGCGCAGATGTGGCCCCACGTATTGGTATGACTAACTTGGTATTCCGTAGTCTACCTAATAAAGAAGAAGATAGTCTGGTACTGCAAGGTCTTGAGCTAGTAGCCGGTCCTGTATACGGTGTTGCGAACCGCGCACTGAGTGGTATTGGACTGCTAAGCGAAGGGGAAGTCTGGCGGGGTTTTGAGAAGATGGTACCTAGCGCGGCTAGTAACGTAATGAAGTCGGTTAGATACGGTACTGATGGTGTTACTACACTGCGGGGCGACCCTATTGTGGAAGATATTGGTCCTCTGGCTATTGGTGCTCAGGCTATCGGTCTGGCCCCTGCAAGCTACACGCAGATGCTGGAAAGAAACGCAGTAGATAAACGTATTGACAGGAATGTTAACGCCCGTCGTACTAAGCTCCTACGTGAGTACTACCTAGCCAAACGCAGCAATGACTTTGGGGCTATACAGGACATAAGTGAGGAAATGAGGGAGTTCAATCAGGACAACCCAGACTTCCCGATCACACCGGATACTATAGACCGCTCGCTAAAGCAGCACGAAAGAACTAGTGACGTTACTAAGCAGTTCGGTGGGGTTACGATTAGCCCTAGACGTAGAGAATCTGTGTTGCGCGATAGAGCAGAAGCGGCTGGAGAAGAGTACTAAAAAAAGCCCCCGAGTAGGGGGCTAAGTTCTCGACTAAGAGAATGATGAACCTTTAGTTTATCATACGACGCGCCAAATCCGTACTCCGTACTTGTCCGCTTCGATTACTACCCTGTGTTCTATTTGCTCTGGGTTTAGTTTTGCTATCTTTCTTAACTGCCTTATGGCTTTCTTAGTGTCTATACACGGTATAAACATAGACGTACCCACGGTAAAGCGCTCTAAGTCTATCTCGAACGCCACACCGTCTGGGTTTATCTTTTTCCTCTTAGGGCTTAGGCTCATATAAGGATTCTACTTTTTCAGGTATGTCTAGCTCTTCCTCGTCTACATCCCCTGCGTCGAAGCTAAGACTTAACACATACACACTACCAATGTTTACCGTAGTACCTTTCCCTAAGTGGACTTTCTTCTTTTCCCCCCGCATATGTTTCTCTATTTCTTCAGCAACTTCTGCGTAGTTAATCCCGGGTTTCTTTTCAATCCACGCTTTAAACGGTTTTATGAGAAGATACAACTGCTTTACATCGTACTCGTACCTACCTACCCAAGCATAGTGGGGTAGCTTTTCGGGGTTAACCAACGTTTCAATTAGCCCAGACTCGTCCTTACTTCTACCGTCTTGCGTACTCTTGATGCGGATTATCTGCCCCTGCTTTTCGAAGTAGTAGTTCCTAATCAAGTCGCCTATGTTTATACCTAGCGCGCTGTCTACAGCCTTCATGTGTCCTAAGCGCGATAGACTCCACTCGAATAGCTTGTCTACGTCTATGTTCCACAGACCACAACGCTTCATTAGAATCGCTCCGGCAATAGTACAGGCAGTAGCCGCCGACCAGTTTCGGTTTTGGTCGTTAAGGTTTGCACGAGCTATAACTAACTTACGTAAGCTAAATACTAAGTCCTGCGCTTTAGTTATATCACGTAAAATCTCTTGTACTACTTTCTCTCCTGCAAGCCCGTGGTTCTTCGTTAACGCCATGTTTAACGCAAAGGTTTCTTCTTCAGGTATATCTAGCTTCTCCAAACGAGTTTCTATAACACGCTGAATTTCGCCCTTCGGTATTTCCTTAGCTCTTGCAAGACCGTCTATAAAGCTAGCGTTACCATTACTACCTAACATTAAAGACCAAGCCTTACCCTGATAGCGTTCTTTGTTATGGCCCCCGTTAGTCATACGAGTTTTTTGTTTACCACTCGTAACCGCGTAGGCTATGTCACTAATATCGTTACCTTCCATATTAGTAGCTTCGTCTATGTAGATGGGTAGATTCTTCATGGCCTCCGCCCTGTTCCATATAGAGTTAGCAGTAGATTGCCCATTCATTATGTATTCCTCCGGATTAGCCCATATAGACGCGCCTACTATCATGCCGGTAGATTTGCCGTACCCAGAACCAGTACTGTATACGTGGTTAATACACCCCCGTATGTTCGGTACGAAATTCATTAGTATAGAGCCTATAGAAGTAGCTACCATAAACTGGTGAGGCTCCATGCCGTCCTTCTCGTAGAACTTCATAGCTTCTGCCCAAGCTTCTAGCGTGCCCCGTCTCTTAAACATAGGTATATACTGTGCGGTAAAACTTGAAGCGGGATTTTCTTCCACACGGTCCGCAAATATTTCTCTGTCGCCAAGGACGAAGGACTGCATGTTTTCAGTCCAACCAAATTGAGTTTTAGCTTCCACGGGACTCTTGCTGCTTTGTAGCTCTTTAACCCAAGCTTGAATGTAGTTCATCATGTTGTCCGGTCTTATTAAGTGTATGTCGTTCTCACCTAAAACTTTACGGCACTCGTCTTTTGAAGTTAAGGCAGTTCCTTTCGCAACAAAAGTTACTATACCTTCTAGTTTGGTATGGTGTTTAAATTCAAAACAAGGCCCGTCAATGGGGTCCTGTATCCTTTTAGTTAAGTACAAATCCCTATCGTATACAGCAACTTCATCCATCTCTTTTGTATCTTTGTTAAAGCTGCGTACGTACACGCCCCCATACGCTCCCCTAAAGTAAGGTTTTGGGTATGCGGGTATCTCGTAGTCTATAGTGGCTACCGGATTGAACTCTTCTTCGTTGTTATCAAACAACCCCGAATCCGCAGGCACAGTGGCAGACGGGTCGGGTATTTGTATTATGTTATCTTCTTCTGTAGCTTCTTTTATTTCGTAAGATAGGTTTATCGGGCTTTTAATCTTGCCTCGTAGTGGGCAGCCGTCACATCCTTTGGGATTGTCCCCCTCAAACGTAGTACATAAATGCGGTGAGTGTAACGAGTCAGCCACCTTCTCCGTCTCTGCATGCGAGTAGCCTTTGTACCCCTGTGATACTACGTGGATAGCTTCCGGTTCTTCGCAGTGTTTAGCTACAGATAGTACGTGCGTCCAATCGTTATATGATAGAGCATCAGGTTCGAACAAAGCCCTACGTATCTGGGCGCAGCCTTTACCTTCAGCGTCTTTTATAAGTATGTTAGAGAACTTCTTGACGAGGTTGTTGCCTGTCAGGTTCTTAGCATTCTCTCTGTCCGCATCGGTGTAGTCCCTTTCTTGCATCACTGGCATCAAGTCTGGGTAGGGTAGTAGCTTGGCAAACTCTTCCAAAATTATAGTAGGGTTTACCTGCCCTAGTACTTTAACATCGGCAGGGGTTTCAAACTTAAAGTTACGGCTGTTAGGTAATCGTAATATTCTTGCAGCGTCAGCCGTTACTGCGGGGTCTATCTCAAAGCCATTATCCAAACAAGTTTTCTTAAGTCTGGTAGCCACGGGCAGCCACTCTTGTCTAGTACACGGCTTATCAAAAGCCCAGTACGCGTGCAGCCCACCGCCAGAGTCGACGGTAATAGTTGGTTTAGGTAGAGAGAACTGCTTACAGAATCCCTGCAAAGCACGTAAGCCGCTAGATTTATCTGGGTATGGCTTTCCCTTCCCGCAGTCTATATCGAGAAAGAAAGAACGCATCTGCTTAACATTTTCTGCTTGTCTGTTGTTCTCCTCTATGAAAGTGCCAAGCGCATAGTATGCGTCGTAGCCTTCAAAATCGAGGTTCAGTGCTGTGTCGATTATAGAGTCTATTGAACTGTAAAACTTTGACTTATGCTTACCGTCTTTAAGCCGTATACCGTACGCGCAATAGTACCCTTCCTCCCCTAGCACCGTACTTAGAAACTCCTTCGTGTTCATCATCACATCTCTTAGTACTTTTTTGGAGGGTCAAGGGTTCCCTAGAGAACCCTAGCCCGTTTGTTTTAGTGCGTCTAACTTAGGGGTTTAATCGTCCCATTCTTCTAGGAGATTAGAGAGGTCTTCGTCTTCTTTAGGCTTCTCAGCTTTCTTCTTAGAGACCTTAACTGTAGGCTCTTCGATTACTTCTTCCGCTGCTACTGGGGCAGCTACAGCTTCAGCTTCTGGAAACAAAGGCGGGAGTGCCTTCGGCTCTTCTACTGCGGGGCCATCTTCTTCAGACTTCTTGCTTACAGTAAGAGTAAGCATCTTAGTTACTTCTTCTGTCTTCTGTAGGTCGATAGCCATTAACAGCTCTTCTTCTTCCAGAGGACGTAGCGGCTTGAAGCACAGCTTAGGAGTAGACGCATCAGTATCGAAACGTATTTCTGTAAGCACTGAAGCTACCGGGGACTTGTGACTATCTAACAATCTAGCGTAGGCTTGCATAGCCATCTTGTCCTGCTTATCGCCGAACACACTAGTGGCGGGCAGAGATAGTTGATACACGTCACTCGATACTACTTTACCGTTCTCGTCTGCTAGCAGTAAAGCTACACGCTGTTGGAATCTACAGGCGCGGCTTTCGCCTTGTCCAGAACCTTTAATATTCTGAGCGCAGTCTCCACACTTGTTAGCTTGTCTATCGCTAGCTACAACATCGTCAGAAGGAAAGCCTTTGCTAGTATCCGCAGACCAACATACTGGAGGGTTAGCCTCTCCCGCAGTGTACGTACCTTTGTAGTACATCCTTGAAATCGGTGCAGCTTTGATGATAACTGCTCTGATAGTTCGGCTTTCTAGTTCAGCTACTTCTTTCCCGTTTACTATCTTACGGAATACACCACCACGAATACTAAGCCTGTGGTTGTTAGAGTACTCGCCGCCTGTTAGGTTTTTCTCTGGCGCTAACTGCGCCAAAAGGTCTTTATATGCGGCAGGCATGTTTTCGAATAATTGTACGTTGCTCATCATTTACTCCTAAAAGTCTTCGTTTTCATCTAAGTCTAAGCCCAATTCTTCTTCTAGGCTCACTGGGTTTTTGTTAGTTACACCAATCGTGACAGTACCTACAGTTGCTACAGCGGCATCTAGCCTAGCTTCTGGCGGCTCGTCTTGCGTCAACGACTCCAAAACCTTTGGGACATTAAACCGATAGGTGTTAGCTACTTTTATATAGGTATCTCGTGGGATAAACCCTTGGCGTACCCATGTTCGTACAGTGTTTGTTTTAACTGATAGCTTTTCTGCTAATACGTCTATTGGGACGTAGGTTTCAACGCTGCTCACTTTTTGCTCCTTCTTACTGTTATTGTGAACTCCCTATCCGTGTTAAGGCCGGGAGGGTGTAGGTCTGGATTCTCTTCTAAAAACTGCTTCATGTTCCCTTGGTGAATCCGTTTTTCTAGCAAGTCTACTGCGTCGTTCTGTACCATAAACTTGTTCATAGAATCCCAATCGCTAGTCCAGTACTTAGTTCTCACTGACCTATAGAACGAACCTAGCTCTGTTTTTCCAGACTCAAGCCCAGTAGCTTTGCAATGCTCTAGTAGAGCGGTCTTTACTTTCTCTAACTTCTCTTCTAAGTCTTGCTCTTGCTTCTTCATCTCGGTAACGATCTGCAACTTCTTGTCTCGTATCTTTATGTATACCCCGACAAGTTTATTCAACCGTGTTTGGTCTATATCTTCTTCGCCCATTTAATTGTCCTCTTTAAGCTGTTTTAGTTTTGTCTAGCGAAGTGCAGTGTATTCTAGGTTATTTTATTTATCAAGTACCTCTCGGTACAAATCTATCATTTTTGTGTGGACATTTATTTTTTGATCTAACAGTTTATAAACATGTTTCTCTACAGCAGAACCTTGCAGTTGCACTACGGTGCTAGGATGTTTTTGTCCTGACCGATGTACTCTAGCGTTTGCTTGCGCGTACGTTTCTAACGAGGGCACAGGTCCCCACCATACGATAGTGTTAGCTGCGGTTAGAGTGACGCCGTGCGCCGCCGCTTGCGGTTGAATAATTAGTACTCGGGGGTTGTCGGTTTCTTGAAACTCTTTGAATATAGCAGTACGCTTATTAGCGGACACGTCCCCGTTTATTATCGCGTTGGTTATGCCATCTTTGTTTAGTTTCTCAGCGAGTATTCCTATGACGTGCTTGAACGGCACGAACACTAAAACTTTTTGACTGGACTCGGCGATTACTTCGGATAGTACCTTGTAGCGATTCTTTACGTCAAACTCTACTGTCTCCCCACTGTCGGAGTAAACCGCCCCGCAAGATATTTGTAAGAGTTTGTTCATGTTAACAGCCGCGTTAGCAGCCGATATAGATTCCCCCGCAGCTACGGCTAGCATTTGTTTACGCAGTATTTCGTAAAACTTCTTTTGTTGCGCTGTAAGTTCTACTTCACGTTTAACATAAGTCATCTCAGGTAGGTCTAAACATTGCTCTTTAGTAAAACGAATGGCGGGTTGTAGCGCGTTATATACAATGTCCTTAGCGCTCTCTTTAGGGACCCACTTGAACTGCGTCACTTTGGTCATAACCATTTCTTTGAAGGCCCCCGCAAAACGGGGTACTGCCTTTGGGTTAACGAGTTTCGCTAGTCCGTAGGCGTCTACTGGTGATTGCGCGGCAGGCGTACCGGTCATCATCCAAAGCCAAGTTGTTGGTTTAATTATAGAATTAAGAATCTTCCAGCGTTTCGCTTGTGGGTTCTTGTAGTGGGTAGCTTCGTCCGCAATGATAAGATCGAACCCGCCTTCTGCTATTACGTCTCGTACAATCTCCACACCGTCGTAGTTTATAATTACATACTCAGCGTTACCGTTAATTATCTCTTCGCGTTTCTTCTTAGCTCCGTGCGCTATGTCTACCCTGCGGTGCATAGCAAAAGAGAATAGGTCAGCGCGCCATGCTGAATCCATAATCGACAGCGGGCATATTATAAGAACACGTTTTACTAACCCCACAGTCATCAGAAAATCCGACGCCCATATAGAGCTAGCAGTTTTGCCTGTACCCTGCTCATTAAAGCAGAAGGCTCGTTGGTTCATCGTCAGAAATGCAGCGGTAGTTTTTTGATGTTCGAAAGGTTTAAACTTCCCCGCCCAATCGTATCGGCCTAGTATCGGTGACGGCACATTCTTTACTCCTAAGTTCTTTAGTACCCGTGCTTCTTCTAATCCCCACTTAACTAACACTTCGTTATTACCCAAGTACTTACTGCGGGGTATGGCTGTTGTTATTTGCGTTGGGTTACGCACTTTAAGTCGCAATGCTTTGTTGTCTACTACCTGCATCAGTTTCTCCAGAGGACAAGAAATAGAGAGAAACCGCTGTGTGCTTCTCCCTAACTACTTCTTGTATTGTTTTACTACTTACTTTTAGTTTTACTCTTAGTTTTCTTTTTTGCTGCTTGTCCGTTACGGCTACGGTTCTTACTAGAGCTTTCTATCTTATAGCCGTCTTTATTAGTACCACCTTTACTCAACATCTTGTTGTGGCTAATATCTTTGCCTTCCCGCTTATCTGCCTTACCGTTTTTGTTTTTGTCTGCCCCAGTCTTATCTACTGCTCGTCTGGCGCGTTGCCTCTCCATTCGGTCGGCGTGTTCGCCCCGTTCTTTCTGTTGCTCATACTCTTTCTTGTATGGGCGAGGCTTATTTTTGTAAGGCATTGTGGGACCTCCTAGCCATGCGGCTCTGCATCGTCAGCGTAATCAGTACGCTTCTTGTAAGTAAGTAAGTCTTTCTCTTTCTGAGTAGTCGCATTACCTACAAAATCAGAGAAGCTAACATAGGTTATATCTTTATCATCTTTGTCGATAGGTTGTCCGCGATAAGACCACACATGCGATGGTGCAGTGACCTTGCCTTCTATGAAATCCCTACCGTAGCTACTTATTATCCACACGCCAGACTCTTGTTCACGTCTACCCACAAGCCCCCAGTACCTAAGTTTCTGGAAATTAGAGCGGGGTATGTAGTCCAGTTGCAGCGCGTTGAGGTGGGCACTACCTCCTACGTCATACAGCCTCTTAAGAGAGATAACTAGACCAACATTTAGTTTATGTCTGTAGTCTACCATCTTTGCGCCGCAGCTATCACACGTCTTTGGTTGTTCTTCTAACCCTTGGAAATCGTTCATTATTTTTATCTCCGCCCATTATGTGGGCATTCTAGTACTATACAATGCGCCCTACACAATCCCGTAGGACGCGGGTTCCAAACGTCTACTTCGTAGGCTTTCGCCATCTTGGCGTAGTCGGCCAACCACTTCTGCCATAACTCCGATTCTTGCTCTATGGTGTAAGTGTCCTTGATAAACGCGTTACAGACTACGAACAACAAGCCGCCTTTAATGGTTTTAACCTCGGGAAAATGCTTGAACATGGCCAAAGCCATTAGTTCTAACTGTCCCTTATCGGCGTACTTCGCAGACTTACCCGTTTTATAATCTATTACTTTTGCCGTACCGGCTTCTCTGTCTAAGATGGCAAGGTCAACTACCCCTCTCCACCACACGTTCTTATCGAAGAAACCGCACGGCTCTAAGTCTGCCGTCAGCCCCATCTTGTACTCGCATAGCTTGTCGCCTTTCGAGTTCTTTAACTTATCTAGCGCACGTAACGCGTAATCGAACCTTGCCTCTAAGGCTACATCGTCTCGTATGTACTCCTCTGCGGCTTTGTGAAACTCGTTGCCGTAGAGTATCGCGTCGGTGTTAAAGTCTTCTTGGTAATCCTTAGCTACCTTTGTGTGGTAGTACTTCTTGGGACATTGTTCGAAAGTTTTTATGCTGCTGAAGGACCATGTGGGTTGAGCCATTCGGTACATTCTCCGTAGTTCTTTCCAGTTTCCACGTCACCACGCACCGGAAGGCCCTTTGCCCACTCAGGAGTGTGTCGCATACAGGAGTCGACGTAAGCCGCAGCTTTGTCAAGCTCTTTATCTGGAACAGAGCATACCACAGAATCGTGTACTGTTAATAACACACGGTACTTCTTTGAAATCATTAACATCTGTTCTGCCATAATACATCTGGCTATCGCTTGGCATACGTTCTCCACAACCTTACCGCCGTAGATACGTACGTCTCCTCTACGTGTTTTGTAGAAATACTCTAACCCCTTCTCACCCTCTTCAGCTTTCAAGTTGTCGTAGCGCATCATCAACCCGTTAGGTAACTGTATACCGTTTTGATTAGGTACTACTTGTAGCACCCCGCTAAGTCCTATTGCGTACGCATCACCCTGCCTCATACCTTCTAGGGCTACTTGGCATTCTCTCCACAACTTAGTTATAGAACTGTTCGTCTGCCTGTATATCTTAATAATACGTGCGGCTTCTTCTTGCTCCATGTCTACGCCGAAACTTTGTAGCTGCTCTTTGAACCGCACCGCCCCCATACCGTAACCGCATCCTAGGATTGTAGTTTTACCAATGAAGCGTTCAGCGGCAGATATGTCCTCTTCTTTCTTACCGTAGATGGAACCTGCCATCTTCTTATACACATCCTCCCCATTCTCGAACGCCCTAACTAGATCAACTTGTTGGGATAACCAAGCTAACACCCGGGCCTCTATCTGCGCAGAGTCAGCTTCTATTATGGAGTAGCCTTCGGGCGCGCAAATACTAGACTTAAGTACCTTTGCATTCGGGCCGCGTGATGGTAGGTTTTGTAGGTTTATCTTATCGGAACCGCCCCACCGTCCGGTGTGTGCAGCGTAGTATTTAATAGGAACTGGCATCTTGCCGCGAGAGGCAACCTCTATAAACCGTTGGGTACGTGTCTCTTCTAGTGTACTTTTTAATCCGATGCGCGCAGCAACTAAGGCTTGTACCTTGGGGTTCTCATGTTCCTGTAACGCCTTGAATGCTTCGTCGCTCTTAGCGAAAGCAAAAGATTCTTTGCCTGTACGCAAACTAGTTTTCATAGGTGGTACAACACCCAGCGCTTCGAGTGCCTTAGCAAACTTAGGGTTCGACATAAGCTCGGACTTTTCTATCCCTGCTTCTTCTAGTAGGTCGTCCTTCTGATCTTTGAGTACGTCTAAGTGGCGCTTCAACTTTTCCACGTTTAGTTCTAGTACTGGGTCAATGAACATACGTAGAGTTAGGTCTATGATTTTAAGCTCGACCACAGGGAAATCCTTCTCAAACTTCTTGTACAGTTTGTAAGTAAGTTCCGTATCGTTGACGCAGTAATCACCATAGCGGCCTAGTTCTTCTTCGTTAAAGTCAGTAAGGCGTTTACCGACAGCGTTTACTATCTCGTTACCCTTTACCCCCAACCCGTACTTCTCAGCTAGGAACGCAAGCGAGCCGCCAACTTCTGTACCGTGCAATGCGCGCGCCATACACAAAGTGTCAAGCCATACCCTAGGGTGAATATCAAACAGCCAACTAAGAATAGCGCCGTCAAACATAGTGTTATGGGCAAGAACAGCAGAGTTCTCCCAATCGTAATTAGCGTGTAAGTATTTTTTGAGTGCATCGTGAGGCCCACTTAACCATGCAGTTTCTTCGTTGTTAACTTTAACGCTTACGCCAATAACTTCGAACTGCTCGTGGCGTACGTACTCCTCGGTCGTTAACTTACGTAGAGAGATGTCTTTGTCATAATAAGTTTCGAAGTCTACCGTTATTATATTCACTTTATACCAATCCCTTCTCTTTTAGAATTTCGTAGTTAGCCGCGTGTGCGTCTTCTACTTCTTGTTTGCTTTGACCGTGATATGGTACGGCAAGATGTTCTATAACTAGCGCTGCGTTGATAGAAGTTTTATCTGAAATAAATATTACCCCCAAGTATCGCCCGAACTTTCCTTTTTCTCTCGTGGTGAGAGTGTAAATTCCGCCGACGTGCAGTGCGTCTTCGACAAACGCCTTTGCCAAGAGTCCGGCAGCTTTCTCTTCTGCATCTCGTGTGCGGCACTCTGGAGTATCAACACCGTACAGACGAATGCGCTCCCCGCACTTCCAAGTATCAAAGCCAAGATCAATATCCACATCTACTGTATCTCCATCAACGACTCTTACGATCTTGCAGTTATATTCGTACATTTATTCACTCCCGCCTTTGTTTTTTGTAGGGCGCATCGCACCTATGTCTCGGTTGGATGGGTCGGTTAGCGAATCAAACTGGCTGCCGTCAAACTTACGTTTTGTCTTATCTCTTTGCGTGAATGCGCGCGGAGGGCACTGTGTTACCGTACCGCCTGCTTCCACATACTCTCTAACTTGTCGCTCTAATTCCAAGCTCAATCTTTCTTTCTCGACGGGGGTCATTACATTTATCTTAGTAGTGGTCACTAGTTAATACCTGTATAAAAAATATGTTTGTTAATCTTAGTGGTTATCTCGCCGTTGTATGCCCACTGCGGAAACACCGTTGTACTATGGTAGTGGGTCGCGCCATCTGTAGTATCAGGTACGAACCCACTTAAGTGCGCTATGTAGAGCGCATTAAACCATGCCTGTTTGTTCTTCGGGTCGTCCGACTTACCGTCACAATAAAAACTAAACTGGCATTTGTTTCTTATAGGTACACCGTTCCAGTAGTACCCCTGCTTAACCACGTCACACGCATTGTCTGGGTAACGTGGGTCTTCTATTCTGTTTTGAATTACATGAGCTACAGCAATCTGTCCCGCTGTCGGCTCCCCCCTTGCTTCAAAGTACACTGCCATAGCAACGCACATCATCGCAGGGGTAATCATCTGAAAAACCCTTGGGTTTCTAAACAACGTATTGTTTTCGTCGCCCGCATACGTGTTTCATCATCAAACGTATTCCATCTACGCTTAATCATTCTAATGCTTTCTTGGTTAGCCGCTCTTTCTTTAGGCGAAAGACGGCGGGGTGGTTTTATACCATAGCTATCTATTACAAACATAATCATCTCCTATCTTCTGTATATTTTTCCACCGCTGAGTAGAAAGTAGTGGTCGTATATTTTAATTTGTTTAGCGCCGTTAGCAGCACACGCATATACTTGTTCTGGAATATGGTCTAAGTTCAACTCTCTGAGCGCATGGCAAAGGAGCAAGTTATACTTATCCAACTCACGAAAAACTAAATCTCCGTACTTATCTTCCGCAAAGAATTCATGTAAGTGCCTCCCCACTCCGGGGCTTACCTTCGATACGTACATCCACGGGTCTATCCTTTCGCCGTACATTTCCTCTTTAGTTATCGGTCGGTTGGCGGTAATGTGGGTTAGCAAGTGCCCCGCTCCATCCGTTCTAGCATATGCTGTTGGCATTTTTAGCACCTCTAGTCGTATATGTTGTGGTTCTCCTCGAAGGGAACGCACGTTTCCAATATTATACCGCCCAACTCTAAAGCGGTTTTTTTCGACACAACTACAATCATGTTAGGTTCAACTTCGACCACACACATAGTGCGCTTCTCTTCTTTTGCCACGTACTCTGCTTCTTCTAGCGCAGCCATAGGGTCAGTGAAGTATGACATCGGGCACCTCGTACTCGTAATTAACACACTGGCTGTTGGTAGAGAATATATCTGCACCGTTGTTTATATGGAAACGCATTGCTGTATCTGTATGCGGCGACATAGTTATTACTGCGTCTACCTCTGGGTGCATTACAGGCGCGGCTTCTAATAGGTTGTTGATTAACTTTCTACCATGCCCACGCTGATAAGACCACACCGAATAGGGGCACAGTACTGTGCCCAACTCCCCGTGCAGTTCTTCTCGTTCTTTTAGCTGTTCTTCTATCCGTTCGGTTTTACCCATGGCAATGAGTTTTATCTGGTACTCATCTTGTGGGACAAACTTGCAGATGATTGTACAAACAACTGCGGCTATCTCACCCGTCTCCTCGTTCACTTCTGCATACACATGGAACGGGTCTTCAAACCGCACGCTGTTATCTTTAAACAACTTAGGGCGTACTGGGTCGTCTTCTATAAGATACGCATGGTCGATGGCGTTACACTTTATCAGCATCTTCGAACTCCTCGAGTATAGCTTCTAGTTTTTCCACCGCCTCTGCTGCACGTTGTACTAGGGCAACAAGTTCTTCGGCATCAGCGCCATCTACTTCTATTGTTATTTTCATTTGACGTTGTGTATCTCGATTAGCAGGTCGATGCAGTGCTTAGCTTTCTCTAAGTCCGACAAGGGTTGCCCCTTCAGCTTCCACCTAGTTATATACTTAACCACGTTACCTTCTAAAAGGGATAGGCCGTTCTTCTCTGCGTACTCGGCAGGTTGGATAGCCATGTTCTTATAGTGTGTCCCGCCCGTCTGTTTCTGTAGCGGGCTGTCCTTCTTCGGTTCCATGTTCAAGTTCGGTATCTCTGCTGTTAACATTCTCTTCTTCCTTCTGTTTTGGTTTCTCAAAGATTTTTGCCCAGTTCTCCCCGAACTCGTGCATCGGTACGAACGTGGGTCTGCGTCTACTACCTTTACCATTCATTTGTTTTCCTCTCGTAAGTGTTTGTGTTTGTTTAGTTCTTGCGCAAACAACTTAAGCATCGCTCTAATTTCTTCGTTACTCATTACCATCTCCTAGAGAACTGGCTTCAGTCTTCTTGGTCAGCTAGATACTCAGCACGTTCACGCGCGACATCAGCGGGGTCTACGTAGTCTTCGTCTTGCTCGTCTTGCCATCTATCTAAGTCTGCGTCTAAAGAATCTCTGTTACTCATTAGCGTGCCCTCCATTATTCTCAGCCATCTTAGCTGCCCAGTACTCCTCAGCTTTTTTCTCCGCATCTAACTCTGCTTCCCACTTTTTCTTGTTCTCCTCGAAGTGGGCTTCCCAGTCATACGGCCTGTACGTAATGACAGTAAAGTAAGGTATGGAGGAATCACCGCCGCCTATTTGGTAGACGCTATGTAGAGTCCAATGGTCTGTTGCCATTTCATTTAGATGTTCCTCTAAATCGTGAAGACTTACATCATTTACTGCAAAAATTTTATCCGTCATATCCATCATCGTTCACCTTAGTTATATTTAAATTATGGTGCGTGCTTCCACTAGCAAGTATCCCCACCCATTCAGTTCAACTTGTTTGCTTAACACGACTAACCGTCTCGTGGCTTACTCGGCAACGCATCACGTAGGAGGTACGAACTCAAGGCTCAATACCGTGGACGAGATCGTTAACTGAGGGTGTTTTGCTGAATATGCCCACCGCCCACTGGGACACGGGGTAGGAAACCGTAAAAAAACCTACCCCCTACCAAACTACAAAAACTTTCTAAACATTAAGGCAACTGCATCAACATTCTCTTCGTTGATTACCCACGCTTCACCACGTGCGTTACGTATAGCGTTAAGTTCTCTGTCCTGTAAAGCAGTCGTGGTGTTCTTGCCCGCCTTACATTCTATTGCCCAGAACTTACCGTTGAAGCATCCTACAATATCGGGCACGCCACTACGCCCGAAACCACCCGTTGCAGGAAAGAAATAATATACAGAATCTCCGAACAACTTCAACTGTTTTACTATAGCGTTCTTAACTTTCTTTTCCGGTGTCAGTGCCATCGTCTTCTCCTTCGTAGAATATCCAGTAAACGTATTTGTCTATCCTCCTACCGATCTTATTAACAAACTCGGTAGGAGGTTCGTATGACATGGTGCACAGTACAGCAACACGTCGTGTCATCCAGTCGGGTAGCTCAGCAATAGGTAACACTGTCTCCTCTTCGAACTCTGCGCATGCGTGTATGGGTATACCAAAACATTGCACTCTGGCTGTATCCCCAACGAATTCGACTCGGTAGGTGTACTCGTCTGCAACAGGCTTAGTATCCGACAAGAGTTTCTACCTCAGCCATTGTTTCGGGCGAGATGTATACACACATAGCGTCTTCAACAAAGTCATAGTCGTATGCGTCTTTCGTCACGCAGCCAATACTAGTCAGCACCCTAGTCTCATACGAATACCCTACATTATCCATCGCATCTATACCTGTAGCTTGCAACACAGACAGCTTAGCCAGAACTTCTTGGGGTAACTTGTTTACGTCGTCTACGTGCTTGACGCGCTGCATCTCACCTGCGGTAGTGTCTCTGTAATGAAAGAACACCTTGTCTATGTTCTTCAGCTTGTATATAGAAAGAGTCTGTAGTCCATCGCACGCAGCAATAGAGTCACCTAAGTCTTTCTTAGCCTCTAGGTACTTGTTAGTGCAGTCCTCAACTTCGTGTCGTATGTCAGCGCGTACTGGGCGTTGTTCCACAGCAGCTAAGGAGTATTCGAGCAGCGCCTGTTCTCTTTGGTAGCCCCTCATTGAGCCGAACACTCGAGACTGGAGTTCGTCTAACTTCTCCTGCGCTTGTTTAAGACCTCGACCATAGGGGTCTATAGTTCCCTGCATAACTTTCTCTAACACACGTTCGCCTGTCACGCTTTTGGTGTCTTTGATTAGCTTAGTCGCGCGGGCTAGGGTCTTGGTTATGCTAGTGAAACGTCTATCACTGTAGGCTATGTTGCCGCGGTGCTCGGTGTAGGGTAGTTCGCGTTCGCGGCGGGTGCTTACAGTCATAACTATGTAGGCGTCCGTGTCCCACGATACCTTGGCATCGAAGCACATACTCTGGGGGCTAAGTTGTATAGCTAACGCGTCGTCTGCGGTGTGTCTGAACTTAGCAAGTGGGTGAGTCTTCTTAACACGTTTCTGTAACGCGACTAACTCCTTTGCCATGCGTGGAGAATAGTTGTCTACCTCCATCTCGCGGTTGAGTGATACGTCACAACCGAATGTTTTTTCTATGATGTTTCTCATGATGTTGCTCCTGTTAGTTATAGGTTTATGTGTAACGTCTTGCCGATTGTGGGTCGGGCACTCTTGTTATCTAGGATTCCCCACAGCAGGGGCATAGTCCAAGCACCCCAGTCACCACCTAGATAGCCATCAGTCAGCACGATCACTGCCTGTGCGTTGATGTTGTTCTTCTGTATGTAGTCAGGCACACACTGCACCCTCGTACCTCCACCACCTGCGGGCTTGGTTGTTTGTGTAAGTTGTTCCAGAGAAGCACAAGCGCCGGGCACGTCACCGTACACCTCGTCACTGCACACCTTGGTATCCCAGTACAGTATGCGAACGGATTCGGGCCTTACTGTATCGCACACACCCTTGATCTCACTCAGGCACTTGGTCAGCTCGTGTTGTCCGATACTACCCGACGTGTCTATTGCAATGACTAGCTCACCAACACGTTCTGTAATACCACTAGGTCGAAGCATGCCCATCGCTAGATGTCGTCTGCTAGGTTGTCTCCATGTGCTGTCGTCGTTACCTCGACACGTTTCTGTAATGAACTCACGTAACACCTCGCGCCAGTTAACCTCGGGCTGTAGCAGTTGGTCGATAGCTCGGTTGCCCCCACTACCTACCTTACCTGCGGTCAGCGCACCTTGGCGTATGGCTTGGTCGATCTCTTGTGCTAGATCACGCTGTTCATCTGCGCTCATCTCCTGCGCACCTTCCCAGTCGTGCTCGTCTAGTCCTGCACCTGCACCTTCGCCCTCACCTTGGTCGCTGTCGTCTGGGTTATCTTCCTGTTCTTGTTTCAGTATCTTGTATACCTGTGCCGTGTCCATGTTGCGGAACTTCTCATCGAGCAAGCCTATGTTGTTACCCTCTGCGTCCTTGGGCATAGTCGCAAACCCATCACGGTTCTCGTCGTCAATCATCAGGTTGATTACATAGTCACACGCCATGTTGGCTAGCTGTGCATCGTCTTTATATAGGTGTTCCCATGTAGTTAGATGCTTGAACAGCTTGTGGTATGTCTCGTGCAAGATAAGGAACCGGAACTCTGAGTCACTTAGTCCATCAGCAAACGCACGACCATAGTAGTCATCGCGTCCGTTAGTGTAGGCAGTAGGGCAGTCGTCCTTGATACCCTTCTCACCGATCATCAGTACACCTGCGAGCGCCACGTACTTCGGGTTGCCCATGATCGCTGTGATGTTCTTAGACAGCCGCTGTTCGGCGGATAGTTGTGTGTTAATTGCTAGCATGATTCGATCTCCATAATTAGTTATAGAATCTATAACTTACTTGTCAGCACTAAACATGTAGTTGTTAGCCATGCACCAGTCTTGAAACTTCTTGTGCTGCACTACGTAGTCGCGTCGGCTCGTCGGCTGTACTGTGGTGCGCGTACGCCATTGACGAACAAACCCTGTGCTTCCTTGGATAACCTGTTCATGTAAGTCAGCCAAGGGTCTACCCATGTGCGCTCGATAGTTGCTAGTGCTCGATACACCACCATGCACACAGCAGCCGGACTGTCAGGTACAGGCGCATTCATCGGGTCGTTCTCTATCTGGTCACGGGTTGGTAGCTTGTCAGCCAGTGCAATGAACGCAGCTAGGTCTAGCGCAGCTCGGTCACCAATCGTACCAATGAGCGCAGCGGTGAGCTGTGTGTCGTCCAACAAGTGGCGCATTTTGAGTATGTCACTAGCCCTGTGCAGTGAGCGTGGGGTAGTAAAGGCAGCACGGTTGCTGCGTGGGTGAGGTATGTAAGGGTTCTCGTCTGGGTTCTCGTACTGCTCGAAGCTGTGGAATAGCTCGGGCTTCTCCTTACAGAAACCAAGTAGTGCAGGGTCGAGGTTGTTGTTGATACCGAAGTCCTCGATGAACTCCATGTTGTCAGGGTTACGCATGGTCACTACGGTGATGCGGTTACGAGTATGTGCAGGTAGCAAGTCACCTAGACCCTCCGCACCTAAGTTAGTTGTAGCGAACACAATACTATCAGGGTGCAGCTCATACCCACTGTGCTTACGTTCGAGCATGATGCGGTTACAGGCTAGGATTACTGAGCGGTTACACTTACCGATCTCGTCTAGCATTAGGATTACAGGTTGGTCGGGCAGGTGTAGCCCAAGGTCTTCGAGTGGTACGGTCTTGAATGTCTTGCCGTCCTCTGAATACTTCACCATAAACATATCAGCCGAATCGACCATCGTTGTGCAGTCTAGGTAAACAGGTTTGTGAGTGGGTCGCATCAGGGCAATGATGTTGATGATCGAAGACTTGCCTGTGCCCATGTTGCCCTGCACTACTACCGTGATGGCTTGCCCGATAGTGTTGATGAGCTGTGCAGTTTGGTTGATGCCGAGTGCGTACATTGCTTGTGCTGTGTTTGCGTTATTCATTGTGTTGCTCCAGTTAATTAGTTATAGAATCTATAACTTTCGTTGCTGTGTGTTGGTGTTTCTTGCTGTTACGATGTCTATTATAAGGATATGTTATGTTAAGTCAACTAGGCTAAAAGCCTAGTGACGGTAGGTTCTTGATGATCTCATCGACGTTGCGCTTGGTGTTGCTACGCAAGTACGGGTCTCTGCGTAGTCCGTCTGTCGTTACGCCTTTGAGTGCGTTGGTCAGGTCGATGCGTACCTGCTCCATCTTCGGGTCGTTGTTCACGTTACATGCTTTGAGTACATCTACTACTGTGACCACGTGGTCTACTAGCGTGCCGTGAAACCCAGTCGCGCGCTCACCCTCGCCATAGTCGAGCATCTTAGACATGTGCTGTAGAGGTTCCAGAACACGTTGCCATACGTCGCTCATCGCGCTGGTTAACTGCTCGTCATAGAACTTACTGTAGCTTTCTTCTAGTACCGCTTTGGCTTCGGTGTTTATGTCCAGTCGGAAGTCGCCTCGCTCAGGTACAGGCATGTAGTTCACGCGTATCTTAAACTTACTGCGTACTGTCTCGACCGAAGGGTAGTCGTCTGGGTTATACAATGTGCCTAGCTTGGCTTGCGTGTCTGCTACCTCCCACGAATACGCATCTAAAAACTCCTCAACTAGTTGGCGAAAGTTCTCCATCATCTCGTCCATGTGTCGCTTGTAGTCTAAGAAGTAGTTGTTGGTGAGGAGTCTGTGCCCCATGTTAGACCAAGGTAGCGTAGCGTTACGGTGGAAAGACCTTATGGTTTCCCTGTATGTTTTGATAGCTTTCAGTTCTTCGCAGTCTACTAGCAGGTCTTTTGTTACCCTCGCTGCATTCTTCTTGGCGTTATTCCTAGAGGTAACGTCGTTGGTTGCCTTCTTATCCTTCTTGCGCCCCTCCCAGATACCTATACTTAGTTCTGCTAACAGTGCGCTGCTAGCGATAGAGGGTGCGTGGTTTGTCTGTGGTGCTACGTGTAGCTGAGTTACGGTTGCGTTCATGGTTATTGCTCCTTAGTTAGTAAGTCGTTGATGGTTCGGTCGATCAGGTTATTGAGAGCCACGCTGTGTGGCAGGTTCTCCATCGCGTCAAACAAGGCATGCCTATACATGCCGTCCTCTAAAAACTTCCGCTCGTTCTCGGTCAGCTCCACCTCATCCACCCAGTCCAGTGTCGCGTTATCGTTCAAGTCTTTCATGGTCGGTTATCCTCCACAGGTAGTTAAACAAGTTTATGTGCGCAGCGCATGGCTCGCAGAAGTCGTTCCCTTTAGTTGCACGTATCTGCGCACTGCACATCTCGCAGGGTTTTTTGTTGGTAACGGTGTAATGCTTGGGTTTGGGCTTTGGTTGTGCTGTCACTACTCGTCCTCCTCTGTTCCTAGATAAACAAGTTTGCGTATGGCATAGAACGACACCACTGCGCTAGGCAGTAGCCAAACCAATCCGAGCGTAAGCCCAAATTTCTTAGCTGCCAGATCGGACAACACCATAAGCACGAGGGTCATAGGTATGCCCATGAAAACTAGCGTAAGCCCAAACTGTTCATTCAGCCGACTTTCGCGCCTTTCCTTCGCCCACAATTCGTAATCTTTCATAACAACATCCCCAAAAAGACTAGGCAGTAAATGCCTGTGAACAATCCCAGTACACCAACGCCTCGCGCCATCCACACCCAAGCAGGTAACTCCTCTTCCTTCCAAGCGTACTTGTTATCGGGGTCGTGCAGGTTCAGCTTCGCATAGGGTTTGTACACTTCGCCGACTGCGTGGTTTGGTGTTCGGTTTAGCTTGATTACTTTCATGACTGCTCTCCACAATTAGTTATAGAATCTATAACTTTCCGGTCTGGGTTAAGGTCGTAGAACCTCGCGCGCTCAGTACGTGCGAACTTTGCTAGCATGACGCCACATTCGAAACAGGTGGTGAATCCCGCGTTAGCACGGGACTGGTCATATAAGGTGTCGCACATTAAACAGCCGACTTCGGTCAGCAGATGTATTTTTGCTTTGCTCATTGGGTAACCTCCGCGTGTCGGGCGTGACGCTCTCTTAAATCACGCAGTATGTACTCGACCGCTTCTAGCTTCGGCGGGTTACGCTCGGTGAGCGCGATCAACGCTCTTTCCAAATCCCTTTCGGTATCGTCGGCTAACATGCGCAGCTTGTGTTCTGCATCAGCCAGCTCGTCGTGCTTGTGAATTAGTTGGTGCCTGTAGTACTCCACGTTTTTGCTCATACTGTCTTGCTCCTGTTAATTAGTTATAGAATCTATAACTTTTTGTTATGTTGAAAACATGTTTGTGTAACTTGGCTGTTACCCCGAAACACAATAACTATTATACGTTGATATGTTGTTAAGTCAAGTGCTGTGCTTTTTGGTTATGTTTAGTTATTGGCGGTGTTGTTTTGGTAATATTCCAAATATTCTTTTTATACAAAAGAGGGGCGAAAAAAAGAATAATGTAAGTGCTTGATATTGCTAGGTTTGGTTTTGTAATCTTCTTTTTTGGCTGTAATCTTCTTTTTTGAAAATGGCTGATTTTGACGTAAGTGCTTGATTAGATTGAAGTTGGCTTTGTATTATTCTTTTTTGGCTTTTTTAGACATAGGCTAGGGAATTTTATAGGCAAAAGGGGGGTAAACGAACAGTACGGCAACGTGTTCTGGTAAGTGCCCAACTGGGTCTTTTTACTTTTCTTATTATTATAATAAAAAAAGAATAATATAGTAGTAATAGGTAAAAAAGGGCTAAATCTATACACCTACAAAGCACTACTCTTTAACAAACAAAGTTAAACGACACTAAACGATAAAGGGCAAAATGCCCTACCCAAAAAAGAATAATAGAATAATAGGTAACAAAGTCTAACGAATTCAATAGCTTGCGCGTGCATGGCAAAACACCGAAAAAGAAGATTAGTTAATTTTTTGCACTTTGTAGGAAAGTTATAGAATCTATAACTTTTTGGCTGTCAGGCGGCACGCCGCTAGATAACTGGTCTCGCTTGGTTTGAACTGCGCGCGCTTCGTAGGCGGCACGCTGCTAGGTAACTGGCATCGTTTGCTTGGCGCGATGTGGTGGGGCAGGGATTGTACTGATACGCAAAGTGGTTGGGTGTTAGATAGAGAAACGTATTGGAGAGGGTGATAGGGGCAGGAATTACAGGCACAAAAAAGCCGCCTTGCGGCGGCTTAGTGTAACGTGGTGGGTTTACTTGCCTTTGATTGAGTTAAGCTTTTCGAGTAGATCGCCGATTAGCTTTTTAATCTCATCCCTTTTCGCTTCGGTTAATTGCGACACCGGTATAGCGTTAACTACATCGCGGCCAGTCGATACGTGCTCAATATAAGACTTGAGCGGCGTGGCGCTTGTATTGTTCGCGGCCGGTGCTGCCGGTGTTGCCGACTGATTAGTCGATCCGCCAGTAGCGCGTTCTACTTTAGGTTCACGCGCTTTGAGTAGCCGCGCAATATCACCCATTCGAGCGCCGATCTTTTGTTGAATGGTTTTCTTGAGCGCCTTGGTCGCATCGTCCATCGACTTGGTATCGGCGACTAAAAGCTTGCGATCGGCGACTGTGAAAGCGGCGACTACCGCCTTTTTAAGCGCTACGTAGTCAGTGCGATCTAATCCCTTCGCGGGTGCCTTGAAATCTACCGAGCGCATTCCATCGGCGTAGAGTTCATCGAGAGGTTTAACAAGCGCCTTCTCTTTTGACTCGATAGTCTTGGTAGCGGCAGTTACGTTCGCGAGGATTGTAGTAGTAGTTTTTTGCATGGTATTGCTCCAGCCGGTTTATCTGGGCGATATTGCCCCCGACTTGGTAACCATTAGAACATCTTTCCGTATCGTTTGCAAGCGTTTTATGGTGTTTAGTTATAGAATCTATAACTTATTGGCGGGGCCTTTTTTGTAGGACTTGGTGGCCTGCCGACCCACCCCTAGGGGCACCCCCACTTGCAGCACGCTGGTACCATGCACGCGTAGTAATACTATTTCACATGAATGATTGCGTTTAAAAACATGTTTTGGTAACTAACACTCGCCCGGGAACCCTTAAGTATACTTTTTCGACCCCCACCCCCTTCTTTCTACCATGCGGCTACTTCGCACCCCACCCCCCTCTATATAGGAAAGGCCCCCCCATAGGAGTCCCAAGCCCTTGTTGCAAATAAATTTTTTGTATCCTATACTCCGCCCATCAGCTTAACCGCTTGCGAGACATCCCGATGACGACAGCTATCATTCCCGACTTTGGGGTTGATATACCGCCCGGCATTTCCTACTTAGACCTACGAGAGAGGGCTGAGGCGGCCTGCAATACCGTAAAATTACTCGAAGAACAAGGTCTGGACGTTACCCCCGACGAGGCAGACAACACCGTGGCTAGCATACTGGCGACGACTTACGCAGAGGACCCCGATAAAACCTCTAAAAAAGTAAGTAACACTAAGCTAACTACTCTTACTCCTGCCTCCATAGTACAGACACAGCTAATACTCAAAGAATTTAGTCACTTAGTAGCCACAAACGCTGCCGAGATACGTAACCTCGTAACAAACAAGCTGGTACTGGAAACAGAAAACGCTGATCCGCGCATACGAATGCGGGCTTTGGAACTACTGGGCAAGATTTCAGACGTTGGTCTCTTTGCAGAGCGTAAAGAAGTTACTATTACCCACCAAAACACCACAGAACTCCAAGAAAAATTGCGAACTAAGCTTGAGAAGCTCAAAAACCTTAAGAAGAACGTAGAGGGTGTCTATGAGGTTGTCGATACTGAAGACATTGAAGATGCTGAGATTGTAGAGGCCGACGAGTAAATGGTGGGCAACGTCGGCGCAGCCGAAGACTTTGAAGGGTTTAGCCCAGAAGAAGTCCAGACCATGATCGACAACCTAGACGACTACACGCTAGAAGAACAGGTTGAGATAAACAGCTTGCTGGAAGCGTTGGAAGAGCGGCAGGCCATAGAGAATGCGCACGCAGACTTGATAGAGTTTTGTTGCTTAATGCAGGAAGACTATAAAGTAGGTAAACACCACAGAATACTAGCCAGCCTCCTTATGGAGATTGAAAAAGGTAAAACCACAGACGGAGAGAACGGGCGAGCAGTGGCCGTAGATGGAAAAGACCGGGTTTGTGTAAACATCCCCCCACGTCACGGCAAATCACAACTCGTCTCTATATACTTTCCGGCTTGGTACTTAGGGCGTAACCCAGATAAGAAGGTCATGATGGTGTCGCATACCACGGACCTCGCTGTGGACTTTGGTAGAAAGGTGCGTAACTTAATATCAACGCCTGAGTACCAGAAGATATTCCCGAATGTACAGCTTGCTAGCGACTCTAAGTCGGCGGGTCGTTGGAATACAAACAGAGGTGGGGAGTATTACGCGTGTGGTATTGGTTCAGCGCTTGCTGGTCGCGGCGCTCACTTGCTCCTTATTGACGATCCACATTCAGAGCAAGACGTGATTAACGGCAACTTCGATGTCTTTGATAAAGCGTACGAATGGTTTACCTACGGTGCACGAACACGTCTTATGCCTCATGGGCGGGTAGCTATCATCCAGACTAGGTGGCACTTGGACGACCTGACTGGTCGCGTGACTAGGGATATGGCTCAGAACGAGCTGGCCGATAAGTATGAGGTAGTAGAGTTTCCGGCGATACTGGAGTTTGAGCAACCCGACGGGGATATAAAAGAAAAGCCGCTGTGGCCTGAGTTCTTTGACCTTGAAGCCCTACACCGTACGAAAGCGTCAATGCCGTTGTTCCAGTGGAACTCGCAGTACCAGCAGAAGCCGACTGCGGAAGAGGCAGCCCTTGTTAAGAGGGAGTGGTGGAAGGAATGGCCGCACGAAGACCCACCTAGCTGTGAGTATATAATCATGGCGCTTGACGCCGCAGCAGAAAAGCACAACCGAGCTGACTTCACGGCACTGACTACGTGGGGTGTGTTCTTTCACGAAGAAGAGAATTGTTACTGCATCATCCTGCTCAATGCTATTAAGGAACGGTTAGAGTTCCACGAGCTTAAAGAGATGGCAACCCGTGAGTACTTAGAATGGGAGCCAGATGCGTTTATTGTGGAGAAGAAGAGTAGCGGTACGCCGTTGTATCAGGAAATGCGTAGGTCAGGACTAATAGTGCAAGAGTACACCCCGCATAGAGGTACAGGCGATAAAACTGCTAGACTTAACTCTGTTTCTGATATAGTACGTTCAGGACTTGTGTGGGTTCCACAAACACGTTGGGCAGAAGAAGTGGTCGAGGAAGTTGCAGGCTTTCCGTTCATGTCTAATGATGACTTGGTGGATACTACTATAATGGCGCTGATGCGGTTTAGGCAAGGTGGATTTATATCCCTACCAACTGACGAAGCCGAAGGCGAGCCTATGTACAGGCATCGCGGTGGATATTACTAAAGGATAAGACGATGGCTATTGAAAAAGGTTTGTACGGCATGCCCGAAGGCATAGATGAAGAGTTGATGGGTGAAATGGGCGAACCAGATGCCGTAATCGAGATGGCTATTGCTACTGACGAGGATATGCCCGTCATGGTAGAGCTTGAAGACGGCAGCGTTGAGATTAGCTTCGGAGAAGAAAACGAAGATGCCGACATGGCCCCGTTTGATGCAAACCTCGCTGAATACCTAGACGACGGGCAGCTAACCGAAATAGCTGGGGACTTAGAAGAAGCCATTGACGCAGATACTTCAGCTCGCCGTGATTGGGCAGACAGCTACGTTGCGGGTCTTGATGTTCTCGGTATGAAGTACGAAGAGCGTACGGAGCCTTGGGAAAACTCTTGTGGCGTATACAGCAACATTTTGGCGGAAGCGGCTATTCGATTCCAAGCTGAGGCCATGAGCGAGACGTTCCCTGCTGCCGGTCCTGTTAAGACAAAGATTCTTGGTGAACCCACTCAAGACAAAGAAGACGCAGCCCTCCGTGTAAAAACGGATATGAATTACGAACTTACAGAAGTTATGGTAGAATACCGCCCCGAGCATGAGAGGCTGCTGTATAGCCTTGGTTTGGCAGGTTCCGCCTTTAAGAAGGTGTACTATGACCCCAACATGGGACGCCAAACTGCCCTGTATATCCCTGCCGAAGATGTAATCGTACCCTACGGTGCCTCTAATATTGAGTCAGCGGAGCGTGTTACGCACGTCATGCGCAAGACAAAGAACGAAGTTGTGAAACTTCAGGCTGCTGGATTCTACCGCGAAGTAGAATTAGGTGATCCAGTATCTTTCTTTACGGATATAGAAGAGGCGAAAGCAGAGCAATCTGGCGTATCGTTAACTTCAGATGATCGTTACACCATACTTGAGGTCCATGCTGACCTGATTATTGACGGTGTAGATACTGAGGGTGAAGACGACGACCTACAGATCGCAAAGCCTTATGTGGTAACGCTTGAGAAGGGTACGGGTAAGATTCTAGCTATACGACGTAACTGGAATATTGACGACCCTCTGATGCTAAAACGTCAACATTTCGTACACTATGCGTACGTCCCCGGATTTGGATTTTATGGACTCGGCCTCATTCATATTATTGGTGGTTATGCTAAAGCTGGCACTAGTATTATCCGTCAACTCGTGGACGCTGGAACCCTATCCAATCTCCCCGGTGGTCTCAAGTCTAGGGGACTACGAGTTAAGGGCGACGACACACCAATTGGTCCGGGTGAATTCCGTGATGTAGATGTGCCTTCTGGCAGCATCCGCGATAACATCATGCCGCTGCCTTACAAAGAACCTTCTCAGACGTTGCTGGCGTTATTGCAGCAGATCACAGAAGAAGGCCGACGTTTGGGCGCTATCTCAGACATGAACATATCCGACATGAGTGCTAATGCTCCTGTTGGAACTACACTCGCTCTACTGGAGCGTACTCTAAAACCAATGGCTGCGGTGCAATCCCGTGTCCATTACGCGATGAAGCAGGAGTTTAAACTTCTTCGTAAGATTATTGCCGAGTACGCGCCCGAAGAGTATCTGTACGTGCCTGACCGTGGCGAACCTCGTGCTAGACAAGCCGACTACGCTATGGTGGAAGTGATCCCCGTCAGCGATCCTAATAGCAGCACGATGGCACAAAGAGTTGTGCAGTATCAGACTGTTATGCAGATGGCGCAGGCCGCCCCACAAATCTATGACCTACCACAGCTTCATCGCCAGATGATCGAGGTCTTGGGTATCAAGAACGCCGACAAGCTCGTACCTACTGAGGACGACATAAAGCCGATAGATCCTGTTAGTGAGAACATGAACGCCCTAGTTGGTAAACCGATAAAGGCGTTTTTAACTCAAGACCATCAGGCACACATCGCTACTCACCAGTCGTTTATGCAAGACCCACAGGTAGCTGCGCTTATTGGGCAAAACCCGGCTGCGCAGCAGATCATGGCGTCATTACAAGCTCATTTAGCAGAGCACACTGCGTTCTTATATAGACAGCAGATGGAGCAAAAGCTAGGCGTAGCGCTACCTGCACCGAACGAAGAGCTTGCCCCAGAGGCAGAAGTCTTGCTCGCTCAAACTATGGCTCAAGCAGGTATGCAGCTCACGCAGCAGAAACAACAGCAAGCGGCCCAACAGCAGGCTCAGCAACAAGCCCAAGACCCAATTATCCAGATGCAGCAAGCTGAGCTACAGTTGAAGCAACAAGAGCAACAACGCAAGGCAGCTAAGGATCAGGCAGACGCTGCGGTTGACGTTGCTAAACTCCAGTTGGACGCACAAAAAGCGGAGCGTACCGCTGCTATCGAGGCAACTCGCATAGCCACCCAAAACGAACAAGCCCAAGCCAAGAATGATTTGGACGAAGCTAAAGCTATTTTGGACATGGCGAAAGCCAATAGAGAGGGGCAGATGCCCCAGTAAGGAGGTGATCCATTGTCTACTACCGTCTTTGACGTGCTGAACAAAAAATTAACGGAGCTTCAAGGCTCTAGCGAAGATTTCCTGAAAAGCGGCGGAGCTAAAGACTTTGCTGAATATCGGGAGGTATGTGGCGTGATTCGGGGTCTAAACGCCGCATTAAGAGAAGTAAGTGACCTTTCGCGTAACTATATGGAAGATGAAGATGACTGAAACTATAACGGTTAGCGGGGTGGGAGCGGAAGCTTCAGTATCCCCAGCAATGACTGCATTGGAAGAGAAAAGGCAAAAGAAAATAGCCGAAGACATCAAAACCCAAGAGGAGCTAGAAGCCTCGATTCCGAAACCGGTGGGGTACAGAGTGCTTATTGCCCTTCCTAACGTGGAGGAAACCTTTGGGGATAGTGGTCTTATTAAGGCCGACCAGACTCGGCGGGAAGAGTACATCCTGTCTACTGTTGGCTGTGTGTTAGATATGGGTGCAGAAGCCTATAGTGACAAAGAAAGATTTCCTACTGGGCCTTGGTGCGAAGTAGGTGATTACGTGATGTTCCGCGCCAATACTGGCACGCGCTTCAAAGTTGGGAAGCAGGAATATCGTTTAATGAATGACGACTCGATTGAAGCCGTCGTCGATGATCCGCGAGCAGTCTCGCGCGCATAAGGAATAGACCATGCCTAGACAACAAGTAGAGTTTGAATTTCCAGACCCCGATAAAGAAGATAATACCCAAGAAGTAGAAGTGGATATTGCCGAAGAAGACGCGCCTTTAGAAGTAGAGGGTGCCGTTGGTCGGGAAAATATGAAGTCCGCCAAAGATACTATACAGGCGGGGGAAGTAGAGATTGAGGTAGAAGACGATACCCCAGAAGCTGATCGTGGGCGAAAGGCGTCTCCACCGCCAGAAGAGGTTACTAACGAGGAGCTAGAGAACTACTCCGAAAAAGTTAAGAACCGTATTAAGCACTTTAGTAAGGGTTATCACGACGAGCGTAGAGCTAAAGAAGAGGCCCAACGCCAGCGAGAAGCCCTAGAAGAGTACGCCAAAAACCTTATAGCTGAGAACAATAAGCTAAAAGGTTCAGTAGACCAAAGCCACAACAGTCTAATCCAGTCTGCTAAAAAACAAGTAGAAGGCGAGCTTAGTATGGCTAAAGCTAAGTACCGCCAAGCGTACGAGTCTGGCGAGCCTGACGCTATAGTCGAAGCACAAACTGCGTTAAATACGGCACAAATCCGTATGGAGAAGGTAAATGGCCTAAAACCAAAGCTTGTAACAAAGGGGGAAACTTCTTTACAATCAACAACTACTCCTGTACAAACGCAGGTAGATGCACCCCAACCTCAAGTGCAGCGAGACGAAAAAGCAGATTCATGGCGCGATGATAACCCATGGTTCGGCTCAGACGACGAGATGACTGCCTTTGCATTAGGGTTGCATAACAAGTTAACGAAAGACGGGGTAGACCCCCAATCAGATACTTACTACGAGAAAATTAACTCTCGTATGCGACAAGTATTTCCCGATCAGTTTGATGATGGGATTGAAGATGAACCAGCTAGTACTCAGAGAAAATCTAGCAATGTGGTTGCCCCCGCTACGCGGAGCACTGGACCTAAGAAAATTAGGTTAACTCAA
>Ga0206130_10001286_pt1 | contig 37221 bp, 57 predicted proteins | sample Helgoland_Spring_9_FD_148637 | JGI IMG/M metagenome (GOLD analysis project Ga0206130, IMG submission 148637) | Pelagic subsurface seawater microbial communities from Kabeltonne, Helgoland, North Sea - Helgoland_Spring_Bloom_20160512_1 | ecosystem: Environmental > Aquatic > Marine > Epipelagic ...
ATGTATCTCTTTTGTTATCATGAATATACCAACTTTCAGTACTATTAGTTCTTTTAATCATAAACCAAGCTGGTTTAAATCCTGTATAAACAAATGCTCCATTTGTTGAACTTCCATTCCCTGTGTAGCTTCCAAATTTTGAGTAGCCTCGTTTCTCTGCAAAAGCATACATAATATATTTTTCTGTATTAACATTTGACCAAGTATCAGTTCCTAAAGTAACAGTTATTGAACTAGAACTTTTAAATACATCATCTGTAAAAGCTGCATTAGTCAGATTTAATGCCATTTGTTGTGTTTCTGCACCCATACCTTTATTCCAATAACCCCAACCATCTGTACCGTCATCTCTATTTTTTACAATTAAGCAATCAGGTTTTATTCCTAATCCATGACCAATCGTTGCATTATCAGTTCCATTACCTGTATAAGACACAATACTAAATCCAGCATCTTGATTTGCACTTACACTACTTGTTATGCTTCCATCTGTGTTTGATGATGCTGTGCCACCAGCTAACCAGTTCCATGCAACATAAGTGTATCCACTAGTATTGTTTGTATCATTGGTATTAGCACCCAAAGTAAATCCATCTGTGTCAAAACTTTTAACACCAGAGATAGTGCTTTCTGCATTTGTTAAATTAGGCTGAAGGCGCTTTCTAACGCCACGGACAGCATCATAAATATTGTGAGAAAAGGCACCACTTCTTGACTTAATCCAAACGGCATCTGGCTGAAAACCAACACCCGTAACCGAAAGTGGGTCAACCCCAGTACTCGTATATAACACCGTATTAAAATATTGACTCCCATCATTAATCGCAGGGGGTAATTCCGTTGCTATATTTTTGGTACACAAAGCATAAGCGTTACTGGCAGTGGAATAATAAAAATCGCCAATGTTATTTGCGTCTGTATTATTTTGTCTGGTGAGAGTACCTGCAAAAGAACTGTCTTGTCCAAAATTCACAATCCATGAACCATTATCTCTTGCAGTTCTAAACTGAAAACGTTCTATTGATGTCATTCCAGTCGCAGAATACGTGTAAACTAATGTATTATTTTTAAAAAAATAGGCTTCTTCGTCATCAAGACTAACATAAGCTGAAATAATATCTCCATTTGTGTAAGACGCTACTGTGGTGTCTAATGTATTACCTATTCTTATTTCACCATTAGCTCTATATTGTACATTGCTCACACCACCAATAGCTAAAAGCAGTCTGTGATTTGCTGTATTACTACCAACACTAACAACATAGCCTTCAGCATACTGATCAAAAATTATATTTCTATATGTCGGATCAGCATTATAATTACCAGTAGTGGTGTTTAATGTTTTTAAATTACCCTCTGAATAAGTTATGTCTGTTGGAAACAAAAGATTTAAAGTAGCAAAGTTATTAGTCGGTGTATCTAGCATTTGATCAGTAGATGCTAAATTCGTAGGAGTAAAGTTATTGCCATTACCTGATACATCTGCACCTAGACTACCAGAGTTTTGAAAGTCTAAATAAAATCCATTTGTGCCAAAGGTTAAACCAGATACATCTATTGGTTTCCATATTCCACTATTTTCGTCAAATTCTCCAAATGATGTTGGGTCTAATTGTTGACCATCTATTAAACAAACTTCAGACATATAGCCGTCAAAAGGTATTGATGTATCCCAATAAGTGCCTATTTTAAAATTATTGGTAGTATTGATAATCAAATTTGTGTTTAGTGATGGATATGTTTCTTCTCCACTTCTAAAATCTGTAATTAAATTTCCATTGACATACATATTCACTCTATCTGAAGCTGTAGCTTGTGTTGTATCAACAGCAACTATAAAATGATACCAAGCTGAAACATCTCTAAATAATACATCTGTATCTGTTTTCAAAAGATATTGAAAGCCACCTTGATAATTCCATACAGTTATAGAATTATCATCATTAAATACTAAAACATTATTATTATTACCATTATAACCTTGAGAAAATATATATTCATATCCTAAAGTACATCTTTTAACCCAAACTGAAAAAGTAAATTTTTGTTGACTTCCTGCACTACTAGGAGTTCTTGATAAATAATCAGTACTCCCATCATCAAATCTTAATGAGTTAGCTACCTCAAAGCCACCACCTACTGCTGAGTTTGCTGGTATAATTAAAGACATTATATTACCTCTTTTGGAAATTCAGGTAGTGGTCTTGTAAATACAGGATTAGCTTCTGTTCCTGTGTTAGTGTATTCGTATAGTGCTTTAAGTTCATCAACTGTTGTGCAATTATTAATCATAGTTTCCATTTCATTTGATTTAGTTCTAACATTTGCTCTAAAGGATAATATGTTTGCTGGAATATTATAATCAGCTACTTCTGTTGATTTAACTACATACCAATCAGTAGGCGCTAATAATCCAGATGCTTGTTGTTTTACAATTTTTTTCTTTTCAGTTTTTAAACCATAGTTAATAACTTGAACACCATCTTCTAAAATATTATTACCATCTTCATTTACTGCATTTTCATCATTTAATCTTTTAGGAGTAGCAGCACCATAAGAAGCTGTAACAACACCATCAGCAAAAGCAAAAGATTGATTAGTATTGATATACCATTTCTCATCTTTTTTATTGCTGTCATCAAAGACTACTTCATAAATACCAATAGCTTCTAATTCTAATTTAGACCATTTAGTAAATATGTCTTTAGGATATTGTAAATCTCCTAGAGTAAAGCCTTTAGGATAACTAAAGTATTTTGTTATTTCGTTATTTATTACTAATGCGTACATAATATTCCTATGATAAAGTTAATGCTAAATTTCTTCCAATCTCTAACCACTTTGTTCCATTGTATCTAAATGTAAACAAGTCGCCAAGATTAGCTGTTGCTGTTAATGTCGGTGCAGTATCTGCTGCAAATTCATATGCTGCGTTCCAAGTAATAGTTCTTCCACCAGTTCCATCTTGAATAATAAGTAATGATACAAATTGTCCAGCAATAGGTGTAGTTCCACTTGGTGCAGATAAAGTTCTGTTACCAGCTAACGTAACTTTAGCAACTGGAGAATTAATTACATTCCAAGTTATTGTAGCACCATCTGTTAATGTGTCTTCTACATTTGCTACAGCACCAGATACTTTTGTTAAATTGTTAGCATCTGCTGTAAATACTTTTGATGCAGCAGTTGTTCCTAATGTTGTAATATCAGAATAATTTATTTCAGTAGTAGTAACTGTTGCACCATCTAATAAATTTAGTTCTGTTGCAGTAGAAGTTACAGCTACATTTTCATTTATTTTTGGTGAAGTTAAAGTTTTGTTTGTAAGAGTTTCTGTTCCAGTTAATGTTGAAGCACTATTTAATTTAGTTTGTAGAGCATCTGTAAATGCGTTTGTATTTGAATTAGCCTCATAAGCAGTTTTGATTTCTGAGTTAGATTGGTCTGCTGTTGCACTAGCTTCTATTCCATTTAATTTAGTTTGTAGAGCATCTGTGAAAGCATTAGTATTAGAATTATTTTCGTATGCTGTTTTAATTTCTGCGTCTGTCTGGTCAGCAGTAGCATTTGTTTCTATTGTATCTAATTTAGTACCATCTGCTGATACATCTCTACCGTCTACAGTTGAACTTGTAGTAATAGTGTTAGAACCCATTGCTAGTGTTCCTGTCATAGTTCCACCACTCTTAGGTAATTTCTCACCAAGACTAGTTGCAGTAGTAGTAGCAAAGTTAGCATCATCACCAAGAGCTGCTGCTAATTCATTTAATGTATCTAATGCTGCTGGTGCTGAAGCAACTAAATTAGAAACTGCTGTATCAGCATATTGAGTATAATAACTACCATGTTGACCATCTAATAAATCTGCATCTAAACCAGAACTTGCACCATCAACAGTTTTAACTGCTGTTAATATTTCAGATGCTGTTTGGTCTGCTGTCGCATTTGTTTCTATGCCAGTTAGTTTTGTTTTTTCTGCATCTAAAAAAACATTTGTATTTGAGTTAGCTTCATATGCAGTTTTAATTTCAGCATTTGTTTGGTCAGCAGTTGCACCACTCTCAATACCATCAAGTTTAGTACCATCAGTAGCAATATCTCTACTATCTACTGTACCAGTTAAAGATACGTTTCCTGTAATATTAATATTACCAGTTCCAGTAATATTATTTGAATTTAATCCTAAGTCTCCACCAAGCTCAGGCGTACTGTCTTGAGATAGTTCAGTTATTCCACCAGCTGTGATTTGTTGCCAAGCAGAGCCATCATAATATTTAAATACAGATCCTGTTGTATTAAATGCTAAATCTCCAGCATCTAAACTTGTTGTCGGGTCTGAACTTGCAACTCTATATCTTTCAGCAAAACTATTTATTCCAGAAACATTATTTGCAGTTGTTGTTACATTAGCAGCAATATTTGCAACATCTGTTACATCGCTTGCAATTCCAGAGACTGTATTAATTTTTGTTTGGTCTGAAGATGTAGGAGTAGTTCTATTCCATTGAGTGTTTCCTAAATCATAAACTTTTAAAAGATTGTTTGTACTGTCAAAATATAAAGCACCATCAATTAAAGCATCTCCATCATTATCTGTTGAAGGATCAGAAGATTTTGCACCAAGAAATCTGTCATCAAAAGTATCTAAAGCAGTTTCTGCTGCGTTCTTATATGATAAAGCAGATGAAGCACTTGATGAAGCATTACTCTCTGAAGTAGATGCTGCTGATGCAGAGTTACTTGCATTAGTTGCTTGAGTAGAAGCTGTTGATGCTGAACTTGCAGCGTTTGTTGCTGATGTACTTGCTTCTGATGCTTTTGTTGTAGCAGTTGTAGCTTGTGTTGTAGCTGTTGTTGCAGAGTTAGCAGCGTTTGTAGCTTGAGTTGTTGCAAGAGTAACTTGGTTAGTCGCTAAAGTTACTTGAGCTGCACCATTATTTGTTGCGTCTACAGCACTAGCAGCAGCATTAGTAGCTGATGTTGCAGCATTGGTAGCACTTGTTGCAGCAGCAGTTGCACTATTAGAAGCATTTGTTGCTGATGTTGCAGCAGAAGTAGAAGGAGCATCCCAAGAAGAACCATTATAAAATCTTACTTCGTTTGCTACAGAATTATAATAAACTGCACCTACTGATAAAGCATTACCATCATTATCAACTGTTGGATCAGAAGTTTTTGTTCCTAAAAATCTATCATCAAAATTATCAAAAATATTCTCTACTGAAGTTTGAGCATTAGACGCAGCAGTAGCTGATGATGCAGCATTACTTTCAGATGTACTTGCATTACTAGCTGATGTTGATGCTTCACTAGCTTTTGTACTTGCAGTTGAAGCAGAGTTAGCTGCATTGGTAGCAGATGAAGCAGCATTTGTTTCACTAGTTGCTGCATTAGTAGCAGAGTTAGCTGCATTAGATGCTTGAGTAGATGCTGTACTTGCAGATGAAGCAGCATTACTTTCAGAAGTTGATGCGTTAGACGCAGAGGTACTAGCAGCACTAGCACTTGATGCAGCATTTGTTTCAGCTGTTTCAGCATTAGTCTCTGCTGTTTCAGCATTTGTTTCAGACGTTGCAGCATTGGTAGCCGATGTAGCAGATGCTGTAGCAGAATTTGCAGAGTTAGTAGCTGAAGTCGCTGAAGCTGTAGCAGAATTTGCAGAGTTAGTTGCACTCGTTTCAGCATCAGTTGCTGGAGCATCCCAAGTTGAACCATTGTAAAATCTAATATCGTTGTCTGTAGAATTGTAGTACATCGCACCTTCAACAAGAGCATTACCATCGTTGTCTAGAGTTGGATCACTTGCTTTAGTTCCTAAAAATCTGTCATCAAAACTGTCAAAACTATTAGCTGCATTAGTTGCAGATGTTGCTGCGTTAGTTTCTGATGTACTTGCGTTTGTCTCACTTGTAGCTGCGTTAGTCTCACTAGTTGCAGCAGCAGTTGCCGAGTTAGCAGCATTAGTAGCAGACGTTGTCGCACTAGCTGCGTCTACCAATAAATCCCATTTAGCTACATCTGCGTTAGAAGATATAGGTTGTGATCCAGTTGATGTGTGTGCAGTTTTACATAAATAAATATTTCCATTTGAAGTATCTTTAATAATATCTCTAACAGCAAAAGCAGTTGAAGTTGACCAGTTACCTTTAAAAGTTCCTAGTTCTTGTGCAACAGTTAATTCACCACTTGCATCAAATCCTAAAACTTTTCCAGCTCTATCAGTATCACCAATAGCAAATTCAGTAGAGTTCATTGTATTTGTTCTTGATAATTTAATTGATCTATTTACTTCTTCTTGCAATTGTTGAATTGCCATCATAGATCTGTCTAATCCTTCTTCGTGAGATTCAGCAGGGAATGGATCGTTAGCAATATAATCGATTGCTTGTGTTTGTGGTGATGCTCTTCTTATTACAACTGTTTCTGTAGCACTTGGAATGTTACCTGCTGTAAATACAATAGTTCCACCAGAAGCAGAACCTGCACCTGTAACTGTATAGTGAGTAGTTAATATCTTAACTGTTTCAGTAGCTGAAGCATCTCTAATAATAACTTGAACATCTGCGTCTGCAAAAACTTTAAAAGTATAGTTGAACGTATCTAGTGTACCATTACCAGAGTAGGAGTTCTTTACTGTAGTGCTAGATATTGTCATATTGTCTTTCTCTATATTAGATTATTAATCCCTTGTCTATAGTGGTTTAAAATAAAAAGTTTGACCTCTTTTTTCTTCATTTCTTTGTTTTATTCTCTCAAAATATCCTGGATCTAAAAACTCTTTAATTTGATAACCAAGTAAATAATCATAAGCAGCTTTTGAATAATACATATTTAAAAATGGAACATTACCTTCTGCTAATTGAACAAACTTTTTACCTGCTTTTTTAGGGTTATTTATATTTGTAATAATATCTACTACTTTATTAAGATCAGAAGCTGTTGGTCCAAGAAGAGTTTGAAATACATTATTTCCATATTCGTTTTGAATTTCATTAATTAAAAAATCTCCATAAATACCTAACCCACCACCTGCTGTTAATGCTTCTAATATAGTTGACATTTTATTTGGATCTCTTGGTGATCTTCCTTTCAACATATCTTTTGTAGACATAGCAATATAACCAAAAGCAGCAGACAACATCACCATAGAAGTTAATCCAGTAAATTTTGCAAATTGAGAATCTTCTAAAACGTCTGGACCATAAGATTTTAATTCTCTACCAATAATTTTTTTCCAAATAGTTATTGGAAAACTTTTAAACTGACCAACAAATCTAATACCTTCACCACCAACAGTTCCTTTTTTCATACCTTGATTCATTAAAGCTCTTATAGCAGCATCTGGTTCTGGAGTTCCATGAGTAGCTTGATCTACCAAAACATTTCTCCAAGTCATTTCTAAATCTTTTTTAAAATTTCTTATTTCTCTTTTTGATAAACTTCTTCCAACATACTTTATAATAACATCATCTGATAAAGCTCCTGCAGCTTCTGCTGTCATATATCTTTTTTTATTTACATCTAATGTTTCAATAGAACGTAACATATCCCATTTACCTTCATCTATTCCATATAATTGTAAAAGATTTCTTTCTTTTGGTTTTAAAGCAGAAAATTTTGTATCAGCTAACATACCATATTGACGAGACAAACCTACTGTCATTCCAGATTTTAAACTTGATACCCATCTATTCAAACTGTTCCATTTAAAAAATTTGTTTTGTAGTTTACTCATTGTTCCCCAAGTATCACTACCAACTCCATATTTATTAGTTGCAAAAGAATCTCCAATAATAGAATTGCTTATAACTTCTAATACTTCCATTGCTTCTTTGTCTTGAGTTTTAAATAAAGCATTCATTGCTTCTCCAAATCCAGTAAAAAAACCTCTTCCTTGAAAGTTTGTAGTAGACATATATTGAGCAATATCTGCAAAAGAAGTAATACCAGCAAAACCAAGTTTACCCATTGATTGCAACCCCCTAATAACCATTCCTACTCTAGCCATAGTATGATTACCAATAGCATTAATACTTCCATCAATTTCAAAAAACTCATTTTCAAAATTTTTAAAATTTAAATCTTTAGCTATTTTTGGATCTGTACTTTTGTATTTTTTTCTTAACAAGGCTAAAGTTTTTTCAAAAGTGTTTTGTGGATTTGTTCCAAATTCTTGCATTAATGCAATGTTTCTTGCAGAATTACTTAAAACTCCAAGAACACTTTCTTTTAAAGAAGGCTCTCCAAACATAAGATCGTATTCGTGTCTAGCAGTTGCATCTTTAAAATGTAAAACTCTAGAAGCATTTAAACGATTAGTAACATTTCTTGTTCCATAAAGACTGTTTGTTCCACCATGTTTTAAATGATCTCCAGACATTAAACTATTATATATATCGTCTAGTATATTATTTACTTTTTCATTATCACCTACTTCTCCAAAAGATCTTTCTAAATCTAATCTTTGCTTAATGTATTCTCTCCAAGCTACTCTGTTATCACCAACAATTTTTGTATTTTTACTAGCATTTGCCATTCTTTCAGTATTGTGAGTTGTTCTAGTAATCCAATCATCTAACTTTTGAATGTTAGCTCCTAAATCATTTAATCTTCCTCTCCATTCTTCTTGAAAAGTTTTTAATATTTTAGCAGCTTCTCTAGCTTCTACTATTCCTGTACTTTCACCTCTCATTTCTTTTTTAATTTCTATATCTATTTTACCTTCTGAAAAAGCCTCCCAAATATCTTTACCTATTTTTTTCTTATCAGATATTTTAATTTTTCTTAATGCTTGATACAATCTTCCAATCTCTACAACTTCTATTGTGTTTTGTTTTGAACCAATAGAGTTTCTAGCAACAGAAGAAAATTCTTGAATACCAACCAATATTCCAGATACAGCTTTATTTGGAGATAGTTTTCCATTAGATAAATCAACAGCATCTACAATTTTTTGATATTGATCTATAGCCTTCATATTATTTTCAGCTAAATTTCTTTTATTTAAGGCTTCTTGATAAACAAAGTTATCAAATATTTCATCTTCTAATATTTTTTCTGTTTTTTGTTCTCCAGTTTTAAATTGATCTTCATTAATTTTTTTTTTAATTTCATCTAAAAATTCATTTATTCTTTCATCTGAAATAGTATCTCCAGATAATCTTTTCATTTCTTTAAAACATTTACTAAATGTTTTTATTCTTGGTTTACTAGCCATTATAAAGATCTCCTAGTACAGTTAATTCCTGCTTGTAATGATTCTTTTACTTTGTTTTTATTTTTTAACAAATCATCACTTTGATTAATTTTTAAATTATCTTCTTTTATTTGATCTGGAAGTGTATCTTCATCTATAATATCTAATTGTTTTAATAAAAATTGTTTTCTTTGATTCATATTTTCTGCTTCTATTTCTAATTCAGAACGATTTTTATCTTTATATTCTATTGTGTTTTCTGGAATAATTCCTTGTTCATCTTTAGTTTCAATATTTGATTTTCTTTGCTCTATTGCTTGATCATTTTTTTGTTTTTTAACTTCAACTAATTCTCTTTCTGTTTTTTGTAAATTTCTTAGATTTTGTAAATAAACTTTTGCAGATTTAACATCACCTTTATCTAAAGAATTTTGATATAAAGTTTTAAATTCTTTTATTTGATCGTCAATTTTATTTAATTCTGGATCACCTATTTTTGTTTTGTTAACTATTAAATCTCCTGTATCTACTTTTTCTCCTTTAATCATTTTACCAATAGAATACCTTAATAAATCTTGTTGATTTTCTGGAGAGATTGCAGCTAATCTTTGATAAATGTTTGGCTTACCTCTTTTCTCTGCAATAAAATCTCCTAGCTTTCCAAGACCAACATGAAAACTTGAACCTAAAACACCACCAGCAGCAATATTAAAGAAAGCATCATACTGATCGTAATCTGATTGTTCAGATCTTGCTACACCATAAACAATAGGTTCAACAGCAGCATTACCAACTAAACCTTCAACAAAACCTTTTTTTAATCTTGCTACATTTTTTCCAGATTTTGCAACCATATTTATAAATCTTGCTTGACCAATTACTGGAATAAAAGAAGCTCCAATATTAATTGGATCTACAAAGTTAGTAGCTAAACTTGCTAAGAAAAAAGTTCCATATGTTTTTTTTGGTCCACGTGCAAGAACACTTTGTCTTGTTCTTTCAATTTCTTTTCTTTGAACTAAGTAATCTACAACACCTTCTCTTGTATCTTGCTCAAAATATAAACCTAAGTCAGCATATTTTTTATTTAACTCATCTCTATTTAAATAAACATTACTTGATTCATATGCTTTATTTTTTTCTTCTAATCTTAATAAAGATGCTACTGGATTATAATCCCAAGAATTAGCAATGTTTGCTCCTTGAGCTTCCCAATAACCTGTTTTTAATTGACCTAAAGCAGAGCCAATTTCTTCTTCTGTTTTTTCTATTGTTCCTAAACCTATGTTAATCATTATTCAGTTGGCTCTATATAGTCTTCAATAGTAGGTGGATCAAAATCTATAAGATTTTTTTGAGTTCCTGGTTCAACAAGTTCTATAGAATTTTTTATACTTGGATCTTGATCTTTTTGAGATGTAAAGAAAAACTCTATTTTTTCTCCTTTAGAATTTTGAATTGGAATTATTTTACCTCCAGCTAACTCAACATATAAAACTATTCCAGTAGATGAACCATTTAATAGCCATTTAGAATGTTTTTTTATAGAATCTGTCATTCTATTTTTTACATAAGCATTAAATGTTTTATCGTCTGAAACTTTAATTTCATCTGGAAGTGATTCTGCAGAAGAAAGAGTTGTAGCATAATGAGTAAAGTCATCACCCATAAATCTTTTTAAATAATCTGATTCTTCTACTGATAATAATATTCTATCAGCTTTATTTATTACTGCTTCTTTAGAAACATCAACACCATTAACATTATTTGGAATAAGGTAAGTTCTTTGAGAGGTATCATAATCTTCTAAAAATTGTTTTACTGCATTACCTGTTGCTGTATCATAATTTTCACCTTTATTAATTTCATGCAAAGCTGCTTTATATAATGTGTCTCTTAAAGATAAAATATACTCTTCTTTACTAACAGATCCTTCTGGTTGATTATTTATAATATCTTCATATTTTTCTAAATCTTTAGCTATTAAAGTTTGAATTTTTTGCAAAGAAACTTGACTAGGTAATTTTGGTTTTACTAAATTTTCTAAATCTTTTATTTTTCCAGATGCTAAAATAGATTCACTTAAATTTTCATTATCTATAGACATTGCTGTTCTTATGTAAAAAGGTAATTTTTCAGAAGATAATTGATCGAAAATAGTTTGAGCATTATTTGCTCCATACATATCAACAATACTATCTAGAGTACCCTTTTGTTCTTTCCATGATTTTGTTTCGTCTGTAATCTTTGCAACATTGTCTAATGCTTCTTGTTTAGTCATTAATTTAACTGATAAAGGATGACTACCCATTTCTATTTGAGTTTCCCTCATAGAGTTTGAATATTCTTGAAATTTTTGTTTTTTAATTTCTGAATCTTCTTCAGTTAAAAAATTATTATATTTTTCTTGAACTATTTCATTGTATCCTAAAATTAATTGTGCAGGATCAGAGATAAACATTTTTTCCTTTTGAACAACAAGTGTTTTTAATTCTTGCTGTAACTGTAAATCTAATGCTTCAGAACCCTTTCTTATTGGAAACATATTAGCAATAGACATTCCATCTCCTAATTTTGAAGTCATAATCCTTGAAGCAAAATAAGAAGATCTTTCATAACCAGATTGTTTTTCTTTAAATTCATTATAGTAATTATCTCCCAAAACAAGTTTAATAGAATCTTCATTAATATCTGCTGCTTTGCCAGCTCCTTTTAATGCAAAATAATTTAAAACATCATCCTTTACTCCTTGAGATGCACCACTTTTTGCTTCATTAATTAAAGAAGTTAATGTATCTGTATCTAAATTTTTGTATTGATTTTTATCGTAAAAACTTTTTAAAGCATCTATTGGATTATCTGCTATTGCTTTTTTACCCATAAAATAATCTATTTTTCTAGGTATTAATGCAATATTTCTTGATCTACTACTATCATCTTGAACTAAATCATCATTTTCAATTTTAATTAAACTATCGTAAATAGTTTCTCTTGTTAATTGATTATCACCAAATAAAAAATCTTTAACTGTTGATTGTATTTTTAATTGTTTTTGATCTTCGGCTTCTTGAATTAAATTTTTATAAACAGCATTATCAACTTTATAAATTTGTTTTTGCTCTTCTATTAAATAATTATTTTGAAATAAATTTTTAACAGAACTAGTAGTTGCTTTAGAAGCATAAAAATTATTAATTCTTTTACTTTCAGACATTAAGTATGCGTTTGCCTGTTCTTTATTTGTCATTTTAGATGCTTGTTGAGTTGCTGTATTTAACTCAATAACAGATTGATTTTCTAATTTTAATGCTTCTGTTTTATCTTGAATAACTTTTTGCTTAACACCAAAATCAGTAATTATTGATGAAATATTTTCAAGAGTTTTTGTTTGAGCCAATGATTGTGTTGCAACAGGAATTGCTCCAGAGTTTCCTATTTGAATTTTTGATTGACTTGTAAATGTAGGTATTTTTGGCATTACATTATATCTCCAGGATTTCTACCATATCCACTTTTACCAAAACCTGTGAATGTTTTATTATTTTGTAGTAAAGACATATTTTTAAATCCACCCATTTGATAAATACTTGTTGCTCCACTAATAGCAGTATTAATTTGTGCCATCTTAGCTTCTGCTCTAGCAACTTGTCCAGAATATCTAAGATAGTTTGCTTCATTTATTTTTTGAGTTTGAGCAACTTTAGAATTATAAGAAATTATATTTCTTTCTAACTGTGCATTTTCTGCATTTGCTCTTGAAATTCTTAAACCACTTCCTTCTCTAGTTACACCAGATTTTGCTAAAGCCACAGTTTCTGTTCCTACTAATTTAGTAAATTCTTTATTAAATTGTGCAATATCAAATTCTTTTTGTTTTTCAAGTCTTTCAACATCACTTTCAACTGCATCTGCTTTTGCATTATATGCTTGTTCATTAGATTTACCAATAGCTCCTTGTTGACTTATTTGTGCTACTGTTAATCCTGCTACTGCTGCTTGCCAACCCATTAGAATACCCTCGCATACATATATTGATCTGTACCATCAAAACCAAATTTTCTCATTAATCCTTCTTCTTGTAATCCTAACCATTTAGCAAATTTTAAGCCAGTTGTATAGTTTGCTCTTACAGCAGTTTGAACTCTATTGATATTATTTTCTTTAGCAATTCTTGCAAAGTCTTTCTTAATAGCTCTTGCTACAAGTAAAGGATGATCCCAAACTTCTTTAGTAGCCAACACCCAACCTTCTGCAACACCACTCCAAATTAATTTCATACCTGCAGCAAAGATAGGTTTGCCATTTACTAATCCTGTGAATGCTAAATTATCTTGTACCAAGTTGTTTGCGTCTCCTTCAAATTCCATATCTTTATCCATCAACTGATGGTTCATTTGTTGTTTCATAATGTATGCACCATGCTCACCTTTGTAGGGTACTATATCTAGTATTCTATCCATCATTTGTAACTAATCTAGGGTATAATGATAAAACAGTTAAAGGTAAAGGTTGATTTTGTCTTACAAATATAAAACCATCTGTTTCATAGTTACCTCTAAATTCTATATCTTTATCCCCAGTAAATACATTAACACCACTATTCATTGCGTTAGCTGAAGATCTAAATGGTATTCGTTCCATGTTGTCTAGATCTGGACCAATCTCAATACCAATACTTTCATAAAGTCTAGCAGTGATTTCATAAATTCTTTTAGTTTTACTTTGTGATGTACCATTTTGTGCACCAGCATCTATTCTCATTGTTTGTAATAATGATACATAAGGTAAACCAACTTTAACTTTAGTTGAAGATCTATCTAAAGTAATTGTACCAGAGCTTACAGTTTTATTTGGATGAGTTGCACCATCTGCAAGTATAGAAACTTCTTCACCTTCTAAATGATCTAATCCACTTATAGTAGTTGTAGCTGAACCATTGTAAGCTAATTGAGAATCTAAATAATTAAATGAAGTATCATCTGTTTCATCAAAGTCTTGATTGTGTAAATACTCTACATATCTTTTTGTTGCACCATTAATAGTTCTTTTTACAATAACCCATACTTGATATTCAGAATTGTCTGTTGGTAATACTTCAACACTTTCGCATACTGCGTTACCACTACCAAATGATCCACCAAATATATGTCTGTGCCAAGCAGTAACTTGTTGTTCTCTTTGATAAGTAAAACCTAAAAGTTGACCATCAGCTCTAACACACCATACAATACTATTAGGTTCTTCCTGGTATGCCATTTGAGTAATACCAGATTCAGTAATGTGTTCGGCAAGGATTGTTAAGTCTGGAGCAACATAACCATCAACATCAAAGTTGTAAGCTAGTTCTCTAATTTTTCTTTTAGCACGTTGTAAAAATAATGTTGCGTTACCTACAGCAATACCATCTACATTTGCTGCACCATGATTTGATTGTTTGTTAATTAAAATATTTGTTGGTGTAATAGCTTCTCCTACACCAGCTCCATTAACTGCAAACTCACCCCCTGCTGTACCTATAATTAATGTTCTAGTTGCTGTTAAGAATCTAATTGCATTAACTTGGTTAGAAGCGATTGTATAAACAATAGCATCATCATCAGCTACAGTTTCGTGATATTGATCATCAAAGTTTTCGTAGTCTGCTGATCTTGAAAAGAATAAAGTTTGAGGTTGAGCAGTAGTTCCTGCAAATACTAGTCTTTGTTCAAAGAAAGTAACACAAGCAGGATAACCTGTAGTATCACTAAATGATCCTAGTGCAAAATCTGTAATAGGAGTAGTAATTCCTAAGTCTACAATTACTGTTCCAACTACAACAGTAGTAGAAGTAACACTTGTTATTTTTAAATGACCATCTTTAATATGAAGTAATCTTCCAACATCTGTAGATAAAAATCCTTGATTACTATTGATACCTGTTACAGCACTTGCAGTTACAGTTGAAGTTGCTCCAACAGTTTTATGTGATGGAGTTAAAGTAGTTGTGTCTACATTGTGATCCATGAATGGTCCATTAATTATAACGTCATTAGTTAATGTCCAGTTAGTGTGACCAGTTCTAGTTAGTTTTCTAGGATTATGATTTGGATGACAAATGTACATAGTGTCTGCAGATTGAGCAAACTTAATATCAAATAGTTCTGCTTCTAAATAAGGTGAACTAATTTCGTATGGTGAACCACCATCTAATATAACTCCATTGTCTTTATAAAATCTAATGTACTGATCGCCAAATTCTAATATGTAAGTTTGTACTGTTGAAAATTCAAAAGAAATTAATCTAGTTTTTTTTGTGCTGTCTTTTACTTCTGCAACAAACTGTGTACCAGATCTTCTTGATGCCGAACCATGTGGATAGACAATCATGTTCTCTAAAGTTTTGCAACCAGAATTATATTTAGCTATATCGTTTCTACCATCTAATCTTGGCGATAGTTCACCACCTGTAAAGTTTGTTAATTCAACAGCAACTCTAGCCATAGGTTAGTACCTTGAGTTTATAAATGAAGATGCACCAATCACATCTGATTGACCATTGTCTGGATTAGTGTTGTAACCTTCAGTAGCATCTACAAATCTTGCTTCTTTTAATTTACTTTGAAATAGTTCATACATATTTGCTGCTGTTGGATTAGATGAAGTTACAGCATAAGCAATGTCAGCAGCTAAAGCTGCAGAAATAGTTTCTCTTAATAATTCATCATATTGATTTGCATCATCTATTCTTGCAACGTATTGAATTTTTACTGTTCCATGATTTGCTAAAATTTTTCTACCTTCAACTTTATAATCATAATCGTAATTTAAAATTGTAAGAACTCTTAAACAATCAGCAGGTAATGTAAATTGATATGAGAAACCCCAAGAAGGAACTTCTGTATCTCTTGCAAGTTCAGCTCTTTTAATTAAACAATTCCAAGGATGAGATCTAAATAAACTATCTCTAACTTGTGTATATCTTGCGTTGCAAAGTCTTGCGTTTTTTGAATCTTCTGTAAGTGTAAGTATAGTTGACGCACCTAGTTGATTTAATGCTCCATTACAAATGTCTACTACTGATGCCATATCACTTCCTTATAATATACTTTCTACGTATCTGTCTATTCTTTTTTAATTCGTAAAGTTCTTCTATTGTCTTACCTTGTTTTGCGTCAAAACCATAATGATTTTTACCATCGTTTTGAAACCTATCTACAAGAATGTATCTATAAACATAGTTACCTTTTTTGAAGTGTATTACAGTTTCTAGATCCTTTATCGTTTTCATATTAAAGATGAGGGGATTGCTCCCCCCATCAAAGTAGCATTAAAATTATGCTTCGTGAGCTTGTACTTCTACAACTTTAGCTTCTTCCATTCTAGTCGCACCGAATGCAGCAGAATAGTAAACTTGAGTTGCATAACCTTTATCAGATCTCTCATCGATTCTAGCAGTTGAATCTTTACCAACAGCTAATGCAACACCATCTTGTACGTAAGCGATACATTTTCTTTTGCTTGAAGCAACAGCTAGTCTGTTAGATACACAGAAGTTGAAACCCATAAATGAGTTAATATCACCTTGAGCAAGAGCTTTAACTGTATTAAAGTCAGAGCTAGTCACTTCAGTAGTTCCTAACAAATCAGTGATTTGTTTTGGAGATACAATGATGTGTCTCGGTAGTGAAGGATCAACGTCAGCTAGATCTATGATTTCTTTCGCTTCTCTTAATTTAGCGATAGTTAAACCAGCAGTTCCAGATTCAACGATTTTTTGACCAGCAGGTAAAGCAACAGCAGTACCACCAGCTACACCTGTGTCAGATGAACCTAAAGCAGCAGCGATGATTGCATCATCCATAGCTCTTCCCATTGCATAAGCAGCAGCCATTGCATAAGAAGAAGTTGGATCTACAAGCATTCTTACTTTATCTAGATCATCAATAAGATCAGCAAACTCGTAGTCAGCTAATGAAACTCTTCTTCTTGAGTGAGGAGTATCTGCTTGTGGAGTGTCGCTGTGTCTTACAGTTCTAGCAGTTGCAGTTACAGAACCAATTTGGTCAAAGAAAGCATTCTTTCCTGTAACAGATTCTAATCTTACTTTATCTCTAAGGATAGAACCTTTTTGTTGTGATAACATTTGTATGTTAGAACTATATTGTTCTACAAATGCTTTTGTTATTTCAGTTGACATAATATGTCTCCTATATGTTAAGTTAATGTTAAACAAAACAGAGACGTTCTCAGAAATTCTGGCTTCTCTTGGATTTAAAGTCTTTTAGACTACAAGTCTATTCCTTGTTGTCAGTAAGGTTCGAAGAGTTTATTTTTCGAGTTATCTTACTTTTCTTAGGAGAGCTTTCATTCTCCATAGAAATCCATTTATAATATTCTTCACACTTTGGCAAGGGATTAGATTTAATATTTTCAGATCCACTTTCTAAAACTGTTCTTAATATTTCTAACCTAATCTCCTTGTCATTCATAATATTATTCGTTCATCATTGTTCTTAAAGTAAATACTTGTTGTACTACTTTATCATGATCTGGGTGCATCTTATTCCAATATGGACCATCCCTGTCATTAACAAGTGAACTTATTTCAGTTTCAATATCTCTACCAGATGTTGCGTTATCTTCTCCAGTACCAATCATTTTATCTTCTGACATAAGATTAGCAATGTTTGCAAAACCTTTTATGATTGCAGGATGATCTCCTAATCTTCTACCATCAGATAAAGTTAGATCTAATATTTCTGCATCCATATTAGCTTTAGCAACTGCTCCAGCTTTTTTTATATTCTCATCAAATGATCTACCCCATTCTTTTCTAAGCTCTTGTTCTGCTTGAGCTTGATAAGTTTCAGTATCAATTTGTGCTTGTTGTGCAGATCCTTCCATAGAGTTTTTATAATACTCTAAGATACCTTGAGCTTGTTTATTATTTAAACCTAGCTTGTGAGCATTCTCTGCAAAAGATTTAACAGCAGATTCATCTAATGGAACTACATCAGAATTAACTTCCAGTTTATATTTATCTGGAGATTCTGGTCTACCTAATTTAGAATACACTTCATTCCATTGATCTTCTGTTGAGTTTTGATTTGGTACAGGAACTTTATCTTGACCAATCATAGATACAGCATTGATGTAGCTTTTAGCTAGAGCATCAATCTCTGTAAACTTTTCTATGTTAGGGTTAGTTCTAAATTCCTCGCTAATAGTTTCTTTCCAAGTTGATGGAGTAGAAGTATTAGTTGTTGCAATAGTTGGTGCAACAGGTGCTGTAGTTTGTGTCGTTTCTACAGGCTCAGTTACTTGAGTTGTCTGTTCTTCTGACATGGTTATTTATCCTTTTCCTTTTGTAGCATTTGTTTAATAAATAGAAGGATGCTACGTTGACCCTCCATGTATGCACTCTCATGACTATCTCCTTTAATGTTAGTAGTAGAATAAAAGTGACATCTTTTTTCTAGATCAGATAAAACTTCTTTGCCTTCATCTGATTCAAAAATAAATTGATAATTATCTCTTAATTTTTTAATGTACTCGTGTACAGCTTTTTCATCTTGCATAAGATCCTTTCTATGGTTTTATTATTCCTCTGCGTTAATTAATGCTCTAGCTTCATCTGGTAATGCTTTTGCCATTGGTGCAGCAGCTCCAGCAGTTTCAGCTAATTGTTGCATCTGTGCCATTTGTTGTTGTTGTGCCTGTTGTTCTTGTGCAGCTTGTCTATCTGCTTGAACTTCTGAACTAGATTTTAAAACTTTTTGTGGAACACCTACAACATCCATTAAATGTTTAACAAGTTTATCCATATTAACATGATCAAATACTGGAGCAACATTTGCTAATGATCCTAATATTTCTATACCTCTCATAATAGATTGTAACTCTGTAGACTTTTGTGCTTTAGCAAGAGGTGATACATATTCAATTTCTACATCTTGACCAGCTAAGAAGTCTGGTGCTTGTGGAAATAAATTTTTTCTAAGTATCAAAGAGAATGCTCTATCGATTAATGGTTTTAATAATTCAGATTGAAGTCTACCAAGAACTGGACCAAGCAATCTCATCTTCTCTTCATTACGTTGGATAACTTCTGTTGCTGTCATTTGTGGACCATTCTGCATCATTAGTTGGTTTACATAGAAAGCATTTCTAATTGAGTTTCTTCTTTGCTCTTCCATGTTTAAACCTAATGGAGTGTTCGCACCAATGTTTAAAGTTTCAATTCTATCTCTAGTTCCTGCTCTGTAGAAGTTTAATCCACCAGGAACTGTTCTTACTGGTAAAATAAATCCATCATCTGGAACAAGTAAAGGTGGATCAACTTGTTTCTGTGCAGACTTAATTGTAGTCTTAGACATTTCATTTAGCATCTTAACGTCTGGCAAAGCTGTCATTGCTGGAGATCTACCATAAATTTCGTGTGATGCTTTTAAATATCTTGGTACTACAAATGGAAACTCTCTAAATCCAGATACAGATAATTCATCACCTGTTCCTGCTTCAAAGTAAACAGATTCAAAAGGCATATTGCTTTTATCTTGTTTCTTAGGATCAAAGTCTGATCTTGGATATACTGCATGAATAATATCTATTTCTTCGTATGGATCTTTTCTATGTTTAGTTACAATATTATTAGAAACATTAGCACCAAACTTTTGTATTGCAGCTCTAGCTGTTAATCTAAACTTTCTAAAGATTGTATCTATTCTACCTTTGTCATTTTCTGAAATATACATTTCATTAATATGTCTTGTAGAGAATTTTAAAATATCTTCTTCATCTTCTTCGATAAACATTGCTGCTGTACCAAATGTAATTAGATCGTGATACAGTTCAAATATTTCTTGTTGGAAGTTAGATCTATTAAATGCTGTGTACATAACTTCTGTAGCTTCTTCTAACCATGCTTTAGCATCGTCATCATTTTCTAAATCTGTACCTTTGAATTTTAATGAGAACCAAGGAGTAGCAGGGTTCGTCAACATACCATGAAGTGATGCAGCTAATAATTCTACTGCTTGCATTGGAGAAGAATCAAAAATTAATTCTGTTCTCTTATCACCTTTAGATCTTGTTTTAGTTACATCAGCTTTTCTTGGTTGCATATAGTCTGCAACTTCTTGCCAATGACTTTCCCAATTTTGTCTGTTTGATTTTAAACGATCAAATCTTTTTAATAATTTTTTTGTTAAATCTGTTTGTGCCATATTATCCTAATAGAGTTGGTTTACCCAAAGTCAAACCCTTGTTATCTAAACCTTGTGATGAAGTTTGTAACATACTTAAAGATCTTCCTCTTCCTCTTCTTCTTTTTTTAATTAATTCATTTGCTGAAGCTCTTGCTTCTTCTACTGTAACTTCTGGTGCAACTTGAGAAACTTCTGCTGTTGTTGGGGATGTTACTATTGGAGATTGTACAACTGTACCACTTGATGTTGCTGCACCTACATTGCTATTACCACCATCTGATCTTGTACCACCTTGACCTGTGCTATAGTTAGACATTCTGTCTGTACCTAAACCCATTTCTACATTCGCTTCTTTTTTTGCTTTACTTTCTGCAGCACCTTTTTTAATACCTCTAACTACTGCTCCAACAACCCCACCACCTTTTACAAATTCTACTACTGGATTTTTTTTCTTTGGTGGTTCGTATCTATTTGATCCACCACCTCCTCCACCACTAGAACTATTAGATCCCATAATTATTTTCCAAATGTTAAAGAAGATTTATTTTCACTTGTAACTTCTTTTTTTAATTCTGATTTAGTTTCATTAACACCTACACCAGAATCTAATTCATTCCCTAAGTCAAACAATGGTTTCTTCTTAATAGATTTAGTTTCTGTTTTTTCTTTTTTGCTTAGTGCTTTTTTAATTTTATCAAACATATTATGATCCTAATAAAGTTTTCTTCTCTACGTCTGCTTCTTTCATAGCGATTAGTGGAGAAGTTTTGATTGTTGATTTTCTACCTTTTCTTCTTCTTTCTTTAGCTGCAAACTCAGCATCTAACTTTGCTTGTTCAGCTTCAGACAATTCTGTTGAAGGTGGTTCTGGCAAAGGTTGCACTGGTGGAAGTGCTGGTGTTTTTGGTTTAAAAATAGATCCCATAATTATATAATCCTGTAATCATTATCTGCTACACTTTGTGGAGCATTTTGTCTAGTATTTAATTCTTGTAACCCTACTGCTAGATACCTCATTGCATCGCAAGCATGACTACTCCAATCGTGTACAGGCTTTGATCTGAACATTCTGCTCTTATCAATATATTTCCTGTGGTAATGTCTTAACGCATCTATAAGGGATTTGCAATGGTCTGTATCAAACCAACATCTGTTGAGCAACATTGTTACTGAGTGTATTCCTTCCTCTACTGGTAGCTTCGGCACTACTTTGAAACGCACCCCTAATTGGTATGCTATCTCACGTCTAGTCTTGCCATTGCCAAACTCCTGTACTTCAATATCGTGTGGTGCATAATGATCTTTGTAGACATAAGGTTTTTCGTTTAGCAACTGAATATAGTGGGGTAATCCATGACCACGTTCTTCATGGTAATCGATTATGTTTATTGCTGAACCTCTTTGCTGAAAGAATATAATACTACTGTGGTCTGCGACACCGAGATCCCAAGCAGTAGAGACTGGCAAGGTAGGATCGTAGGGTACTCTTGCTAGTTGCTTCTTATCATCTAGTTTGTTCATTTCTTCTCCAAAGATTGCACCTTCAATGTTGGCAATCCAATCACACTCAAATTCCTGTAGGTATTTCTTCTCACCCATAACTTCTCTTGCTTTTTCTAATTCTTCTGGATCTACAATCTTAGTCTCTGATGCTTTAGCTTTGTAGTTAAACCAATCTTCTGCACCATTTGCGTGTTGGTATAAATCATAGAAGTTATTGTTCATTCCAGCAGGTGTACCAATAAAGACACAATATCCTTTTCTGTCAGATAGAGCTGGTCTAATAATCTCTGAGAATAGCTTACCATCAATATTTGCGTACTCATCGATTACACAACCATCTAGATAGATACCTCTTAACCCATCTGAGTTCTCAGCTCCTAGTAATGTTATTCTACTTCCATTTGGTAGATCTACTCTTAGTTCTGTTTCATTGAACTTCGTTGCTGGGATTTTTGCAGTAAACTGTTTCATGTAATCCCAAGCGATTGACTTCGCTTGTTTAAAGGTTGGTGCAATATAAGCAAATCTAGGATTCTTATGTTTGCACATTAATGCTGATTTAATCAGATGATTAATCATACATACTGTCTTGCCAAATCTTCTGTGGCAGACCAGCACACTCCATCTATATCTTCCAATCTGCTGGTGTAAATAGGATTGATGCTTTCTTGGAGTATAAGGAATCTTAATATCCATATTAGTGCATCATTTTAGAACTGTGTTCAAAACCTAAAGGTTTATAATCTATACCTAAAGTAACCATTGCATAGTTAGCAAATAGTTCTGCTGATACAGAATCTGGCATACCAAAGAACTTAATAACTACATTATTGGTTTTTTCTTCAATATAAGCAACACAATCTAGATCATCTGTATCAAAGTATTTCATACACTAGATGTAGTACATTTAGTTTTAAAAAAAAGTAAAAAATAATTTTTAGAAAGGGTGTGTATAACTGGTGCAGGGTATGTTTGAGGATGTGTGTATGGGTGTGTGAAATTCCCATGTATATATATATATAAAACAGACGCCACATTCTAGGGGGTATGGGGGGGGTCATGTTTCAAAAAAAACGTGTCATGTTCTTTATATATAGCCAGTAATGTGTTTCGATAAGAAAACGTTATCACTTGTTATTATAAAATATCTTTTAAGTACTAGGTATGATCTAGTTAATTGTTAACCGATTGTTATGATGTGAGAGAATAAACTTTGTCGGTTGATATAAGAATAGTATTGTTTTAATCCTTCTATCTTTTAAACCTTCTATAATCTTTTAATCCTTCTAATCTTTTAAACTTCTATATTGTTTTAGATCTAATCATTTAAATATATATCCTGGTCCAGTGTATATCCTGGTCTATATAATATTGAGTTGTCTATATATCTAATCAGTACCAATTAAATTAATTTAACCTGCGTCATTATGGTACAAAATTATTTATTGCATTAATATCTTTTATGGCTATATTGATAATTATGAAAACAAACACAAAAAAAACTACATTGTATTACTTAGCTTATGCTTTCAATACTTTGTTCTTATTAGGTACGTTTATATTAATTAGCTTAATTGCTTTAAACTAAAAAAGGGGAAATAATGACACTAAGTTATAATGAAAAACATTTATTAAAAAAACTTGAAAAAGATAATTCACCAATGGAATTTGTACTTTTTAAAGAAGATAATTCTCCATCAAATTTTAGTGATGAATTTCACAAGAAATTTAATGAGTTAGAAGATCAAGTAATTTACAATCAACAATTAAAGAAGGGTACAGACTTATAATGCTTAATAAAATAATATTCTTTATAGTTGCACAAGTGTTTTTTGTTTCAACTATTCTATATATGTTGCATTTATGGAGTATTTAGCTGCGACAACATGACAACTACAAAAAACAATAATAATAAAATAAGATAATTAAAAACAATAAACAAGGGGAAAACAATGCAAGCACAAAAAACAAAGCCTACTTATAAAGATTTAACAAAAATAATGTTTACAAGTGGAAACCCAAAATTAGATAAAAATCTAAAAGATGAAGATCTAAAAAAATATTGGATTAAAAGATTAAATTTAGCACCTTCAAAAATATCTGGATATGAAACTTGTGCCAGTAAATCTGAAGGTTGTGCAAATGCTTGTTTACATGAAGCAGGCAATCCAGTTTTTATGCCACAAAAAACACTAGGTAGGGTTAATAGAACTTTATTATATTTTAAAGATAGAGCAAAATTTTTAAGTATGATAACTCGTGAAATTAGAAATCATGAAATTTTATGTAAAAAATATGATCTTAAACCAGTTATAAGATTAAACACAACTAGCGATATTATGTGGGAAAATCACAAAATATTTGATTTGTTTCCTAATGTTCAATTTTATGACTACACGAAACATTTTAAAAGAATGATTAAATATTTAAAAGGGGATATGCCAAAAAATTATCATTTAACATTTTCAAGAAATGAGGCTAATGACTTTCAATCAACTCAAGTTTTAAAAGCAGGGGGAAACGTAGCCGTAGTTTTTAGAAAAGAACTTCCAGAGACTTATAAAGGTTTCAAGGTTATTACTGGGGATGAACACGATTTAAGATTTCTTGATCAAAAAAATGTAGTTGTAGGATTAAAAGAAAAATTAAGTCTTAACAAAGCAACTGGGAAACTAGATAGAGACACGTCTGGATTTGTAGTTGATCTAAAATAAACAATAACAGAAGGGAAAATATGACAATACAAGTAAATTACAGCACAAAAAAAGATCTTAAAAATAATATTGGTCAAGAATTAGACTACACCGAAACCAATATTTTTAAAGATGAGTACACACCAAACGGAATTGTAATTGGTTGCGATATTAATAGAAAATTTTTTGCAAAAATTACAATTGAAAATAATATAATTAAAAAGGTAGCCTAATGAGTAAAGACAAAGCGACAAAGTTTGACGGTATTAGCAGACCCTCAAATGATCTCTATAAAAAAAATTATGATAGTATATTTGGTAAAAAGAAAACAAACAAAATGCTTGAGAAGTACAAAGAGCAACTAGAAGATGTTAAACAGTACCAAGAAAACCTAACAGAAAGCGAGGAAAAATAAATGAAAAAACAATTTTTATTTTGGAGAGAGGTGAATAAAAGAGTTAGAGAGGAATGTACTATTGAAGCTAATAATTTAGATGAAGCAACACAAAAACACAACGAGGGTTATTGTGATTATGTCGAGGTTGATTGTTTTGAAGATGAAATACTAGATGAAGGTACAAATGAAACAGAAAGCGAGGAATAATATGGAATGTAAAACTTGTAATGATAAATATTTTATTATTTCTAATAATGAAAATTGGGATAATGAAATTCAAAAATGTGATGAGTGCAATTATTTTGAAACAGATAAACAAGCACAAAAATATAAAAAAGAAAGTGAGGAATAATGACAGAATATCAAAAATTAGAATCATTACATTGGGGATTAGATGAGTTGATACAAGGTAATGAATTAACAGATCACGAATTAAAAACTCTACAATCTTTTGTTGAAGATATTAGAGAAAAATATTTAACAGAAAGCGAGGAAATTAATGAGCAATAACAACAATTTAAAGGCAATTAAGAGAGGTTTAACAGTTGATTTATTGGACCATGTAAAGCCAAATAAAGATTGTACTCAAGGTTGCGACACTCATAATAATTATACTTGCTTTGAATGTGAAGATATACAAATTAAAAAAAAATATCCTAACGCATTTTATAATGATGATTGCCAATGGGAGTTAAAAATATGATTATAATGGGTAGAGCAATACATAGAAGATACACCAAAGCTGTTATGTGGTGCGTCATTTTTGTATCTATAATTATTTTGGGTTTAGCATTATTAATAATATAAAAAACAGAAGGGGAAAATAAAAATGGAAAACTTAAAACTTAAAAAAGAAATAATTGATATGCCAATAGAGGTTAATCATTATGGGTGGTTTTGTGATGATAAAGATTTTGGAAATAAATATAAACCTTACAGAGATTGGATTGAACAAAAAAATCATGTTGTATGGGAAGAATATTATCCTGGAATGTTAGATAATGACACTTCAATTATGCAAAAATTTTGTGATGTTAATAATTTAAGTATTGATTGTCATTACGATGAAAAAAGTGATGGAATATATTTAATTAAAATTAAAAGTAAAAATGAATAAACAACTACAAAAAAAAGATTTATCTATAAGAGAATTAAGTAAAATATTATTTAACACTCTTAAAGATGAAAACAAGCTAGCAATTAAAATGATTGTTAGAAATTACAATAACAATAAAACAAATGGAGAAAAAAATGCAACAGTTCAATACATGGTTACAGACAGCACAACCAAATGAAAAAATAGAATACTATGAAGGGTACATAGGCAAAGATAGATTTATAGGTAGCAACAAAAAAGAAATTAATAATGTTGCTGATTTATTTTTAAGAGCCTATGAAAATAAATTGGTAGTATTATTTCAAAAAAGGGTTTCTTATGGAGATACACAGAAAGATCCTGTTTTTAAATACATAGCACAAAAAATCTAATCTTTATTATCTGGTGGTGTAATATCTGTTACATCACCAGTAACATCAATCATATCAACAGCATTATCTTCCCAAGAAATAGTCATTTTAGAATCTATATTTTGTTTAATAGGTTTGTTATCCGAATATAAATCAGTAAGTTTGTTAGCTAAAAAAGTAATGAACTTAGTTTTTTCTCTTATCCATAATATCTGGTTAGGGTTTTCTACTTCTTGGTACTGAAACACTTGAAGTAGTTTATCAATTAGGGTTTGAACTCCGTACTTACGAGCTTCAGTTATCTTGATGTCTAGCTCTGGATTTTTTTTTAAATAATTGTAAAACTTCATCAAACTGAACTCGTATTGTTTTTCCTCTAAGATTTCTGAAAGTGTTATTCCTTGAGCTAGTTTTTCGCAAATTATATCGGCTTGGTTCGTTGTTATCAATTCTTGGTTTGATTTTTTCGTAGTAGTAATTTTTGATTTGTTCATCTGTATAGTTTTTAAATTGTTTTAGTGCTTTCAGTTGGTTAATTCTTGTATCATGTGAATAGTTTTTCTTTTTAAATCCCTTTACGTTCTGGAATCCGTGATATTTACATTTAAATACACCATTTGCAAGTTGATAACCCTTCATTCTACAAGGTATTTTTAAACCCTTTCTTAACCCAGCTCTAGTATTCCCTTGACAGAATACTTTTTGCATTGGTCTACCTACCATATTTTATTTCTCATATTTATTTTCCTATTTATTTCTCAAGTTTCTGACTTGAGCCAAGGTTTTATTCCATTTTTTTTATTGTATTCTACTTTGGCTCTGTATCTTGGGTTAGATTGTTTTCTAATATTAGATAATGCTTTAACAATTTTATCTCCATGAACATAAGTTTTATTTTTATTAGCTTCATTCTCTTGTTTCATTTCAATAGCAAGTTTGCAGTAGTATGGGTTGGATTTATCTGATTGTAAATCCTCAATAGGTAGTTCTGATAACTTCCTAACAATCATATCTTTATCCCTTGCATGACTAACAATAATATCTTGTATTTTATTAATATATAATGCTTCTTTAAATATAGTCGTATTACGGCTATCTGGTGATGGTTTTACGGCTATCTGAGAAGCTGAGATAGGTATATTACGGCTATCTTGATATGTGTTTTCAGCTTTTAAAAATACCTCATTCACAATATAAGTTTTTCCAGATCTACCTCTAATAGCTTTAACAATATTAAGTTTGTTTAAAGTTTCTAAACATTCTTTAATTGTGGTCCGACACAAACCCGTATCTTTATGGATTGTTTCATGCCTTAACCCAGCTTTGTATCCGTTTTTTTTCCAAGCATATTTCATAACAGACAAAAAAACATTAAGACAATATGATTTTTTAACTCCATCTAAAATATCCATGTGATGATATAATTTATAGGTTATATGTAGAAATCCTCGTGATGTGTTCATTTTTTTCCTTTCTTTTTACAGTTTAATTGGTGGTGGTTGTGCAAATCCCTCAAAATAGCTACCCATTCATCTTCATTCATAAGTTGAAACTCTGTCTGAGAGCTACGTATACGTTTGATCCTAAAGGTTAGGGTGTCTTTACCCAATGGCTTATAGAATACTAAAAAGCAGGGTATATTTAGGCGACTAGCGATGATCTTTGAGAGGGTTGTAGCCTTCCAAGGTTGATCCTTATCAAAACACGTCTCAATAATAGCTAAAGGTTCATAACATTTGATACAACACTCAACACTATCCACATCAATCATAGCAATACCATCAAATTTTCTATGCCAATCGTTATAGTTGCCATTACTGAATGCGTAGGTGTATCTAGCCATTATTTTTTTAATCTTTCTTTTAAATTTTGTATCTCAAAATCTTTTAAGTTCATGTGCGTTTCAAGATCATCAATTATTTTTTTTAGTTTTTTAATTTCAGCTTTAAGTTTCTTAACTTGTTTTAAATCTACTTCATCAAAGATTCCAGAATATGTCATTTTAATATTTCTATTTTTTTTACAACAGATCTAGGGTAGGCAGTAATATTTCCAACAGATAATTTATTATTATCATAAGTGAATGAAGTAAATATTTTAACTACCTTAGAATCTTTAGAATAAAGATACCCAATATCTTCACACCATGAGTAAGTAAAATCATCAACATCTTTTAGATCGTCATACCATTGGGAAGATGAGCAAATATCAACCCAAATTATTTTTACTCTTTTGTATGGTAATTTATTTGTCGGTTGCTTCATAGTATGCCTTGTATAAATCTTCATAACCAACTTTACCCTTAGTAATTTCTAATATTTTTTTAACAACATTAGGTTTGGGAAATCGTTTATCATTAGTGACTGTCAAGCAAATTCTTTGAGCATTTGTTGCAGGATTTAAACCTTTATAACCTAGCATTTGACCAAGTGTATAATAGCTTATTTTAGCTACTTGAGTTCTCCATTCATTGAGTGTCATTTTATTCCTTTATTTGCGTTATATTAATTGGATATATATATCATGGATAAAGTATTTGACAAGTAATTTGTTTAGTGTATAAATTAAAAAAAACGAAAAGGAAAAAAAATGGATAAAGAAAAAATAGAAAAAGCATTTTCAATATTTAATGGTGGAGAAGGATTAGATCATTGGTCTTATTCTAGTACATCAACACCTCTAGCAAAAAATCTAATTGGTTATACTTTCCCACAAGAAGTAAGAAGAACATTTGCATTTAGATACAAAGCAAATTTTGGAAACTTAGTTAACAATGTGGTCCAGAGAATGATCGCAGATGTAATCTATAAATCAAAAACAATTAAGCAAGATAAGTTTACAGAAGAAGAGAGAAGCTACCAAAATTGTTTCAATAAAGAATTAGAAATAATGAATGAGAAGCCACCCGTAGATGCTAAAGATAAGTTTGGCAGAGAAGCGATGATTAAGTTTGCCGAAGATTGTATTCCAATAACTAAAAAAGTTGTGCAAGATATTATTGGTAAAGATAAATTAGTTTGCGAAAGGTATGTCGAGCAAAAAGAAATGACTATGATTAAGCCTGTCATTGGTCGTATCGACTACGAAACAAAAAAATCAATAATTGAATTAAAGACAAAACCACCAAATTTAAGAAAGGTTAAAGGCAAAGAAGAGTGGAACATGATAACTCAAGATCTACCTTCAGAGCCTACAATTGAAAACCTTACACAGACTTCGTTCTACTACATGGCAACAAAGAAGATACCACACTTGGTATATGTCAATGATAAAGATTATGTTATCTTTGATCAAAGCCATGAGTTGATGAAGGCAGATCATTTGGAATATCTTTATTTTAAAATGGTTGAGAAGATCTTACTTTGGGAAAGAATGATTATGTTTGCCGAAGGTAAGGTAGAAACATTAGCAATGATGTGTGAGCCACCAGATCTTAATCATTTCTTTTATTACAAAGATTTAGCAGATGAACAAAAACAATTAATAACCAAACTATGGGGAATAAAATATGAGTAGAGAAACAAATAACATATACAAAATGGGAAAAAACATGACAACAAATATATACAAGAAGCTACACAATGCTTGTAATACAGCAAGTGCAGTAAAAAAAGGTAACAAGGTAAAGGGTATGCACTTCAATCCATTATTGCATGATGAAGTACAAAGAGTTGCAATGGAAGTTTTATTAGAGAATGGATTATATCCTACTTGCAATTACGTAACAGATGTTACAGATAAATTTGTAATCGTTACTTGCACAATGAGAATACATGACATTGATGATCCAAGTAGTTTTATATTAATTGATGGGTGTACTGCAATGGGTGGATTAGATAAGTTTGGTACTGGTCAAGCAATGTCTTACTCAAGAAAGTATGCGTTTCTTAATGCACTAAATTTAAAAACAGGATTAGATTTAGAAGATGGGTACAATACCAAACCATTTGCACAACAAAATTCTTCAGAGCCATCTGTAGAAGCCGAACCACAATATGCTGATGATAGTATAGATGTGGAAGAGATAAAGAATGAGATCAAAAATTCTAAAACTATTGAAGAGTTCAATAAGGTTAAGGATAAGTATAGAGATCAAGTTCAATATCTAATTAAAAATAATTTACGAGCATACAGACAAGTCTCTGACGTTGCTGGAACTCGTCAATTACAACTTAACAATAACCAACAATAAAGTTGGTAGAACCAAAGGAGAAAACCATGGAGAAATCCGAGAATATATATATCAACCTAGTAAGAAATCCTGCTAAACAAGCTGGAGATAACTTGCCTATGTATGTAGCACCAAAGAACGATAAGTTCCCAGATAAGAACTGGACCATTGGTGTCAACATTGATGGTGTATGGTATAACCAAGCAGCTTTCCAAGCTAAAGATCCTAATGGAAATTTAACTGATGGATTGACAATCAAACTTACACCAAACAAATCATCTGGTGCAGCAGCTAGTAAAAATAGCTTTGCAAAAGCTGAAACTGGTGGTACTACAGAATATAACTTTTAGTTTAGGTTAGAAGTTATCTAGCAGGGTGGGGTTTTTTTCCCTTTCTATTCGTTTTCCCCACCTTGCTAAAAAAAAGGAATTATGACAGATAATATTAAACAACCACCTCATTATATAGCTAATGAAATTGAACCTATTGATTTTATTATTGCAAACAAATTAAATTTTTGTGAAGGTAATGTTGTTAAATATATATCAAGATGGAGAAGAAAAAATGGAGTGGAAGATTTAAAAAAAGCAAAACAATATATAGATTTTTTAATTGAAAAAGAGGTTGCCAAAAAGGATAATGTATGACAAAATATATTCGAATCAAAAATGGAGAATGTAGTTTTACTATAATCGAAGAGTTTGATTCAGTAGAGAATGCTGCAAACAGTTCCAATGAAGGAATAAATGCAGAAGTAAAGATCGAGAATATTAAACTCGATTTTACAACAGTGAAAAAGGAGCATGATGGAAAACATCAAGATGCGTTTACAGAAGCTGAAGGATCTTCAAGAGAAGAAACATCAGAAATTTCTGGAAGCCAAGAGGAAAGCAAATAAGTATCAGCAAGATTCTTATAAACTTTTTTGGCAGATAGAAAAAACGCAAGAAGAGTTAATGACACATAAGTAGTCACTAACTTTAGGGTTGAAAAAAAACGAACAAAAACATTAGGGGATCTATGACCATAAATATAAGTCAACACTACAATAATCATATTAAGAACTTAAATCAAAATAGCTTTATCTATAAAGTTAGAAAAGCATTTTATCTTTTAACCAAGCAAGAAGAACGATTGTATCAAGCAGGATTTAATGAAGGCTTCTCTTATGCTGCAAAATTATTACAAGAGAACAAACCTATTATAGACAGTAATAAAAAAGTTATTGGTGTAGTCTATAAGAATGCTAACTTAAAAGTTGCCAATCAAATTGTTGAAGAAGTTTGTAAAAGATATTGTGTTAGAAAGCATGATGTGTTTAGCAAGGATAGACATAGAGATGTGGTAAGAGTTAGAAGTATCTTACATAACCTATTGCATGAAAACTATAACATTAGTTTATCTTCTATTGGTAGATTTTTTAATCAAGATCACACAACAGTAATGCACTCAATTAATAATAAAAAAAATAAGAATACAGTTTGGGGTGAAGAGAAAACGATATGGCAAGAGTACGAGAAAATAAAACAAGAGCTATCGGAATCAATTGGAGTTTAAAGTACAGACTAAAGATAGAAGATCTAGAACATAAACTAGATGATATGCGTTTGTATGTTAGGCAACTTGAAAGAAAAATAAAGAAACTAACTCTTGAATCCAGCAAGTAAACTTTTGTAAGACTTAGCAGAGATTGTAGATTTAGCTTTAGTATTCGAAGTACCAGCTTTTTTCTTTTTGTTTATATTATAATACAAACCTTTTTTAGCCATCTTACCAGACTTTGTTTTGTGATAATCTTTTTTCATTCTCTATTTTTACATTAATATATTTATCAAAACAAGAGCCATCTTTTCCTTCATGGCAAAATCTTTTTCTTTGAGCAGTGACTATCCAACCACCCATATCAGATGTTAATTCTTTATTGCAGACTTCACAGTTACCACAAATAATTAGTTTTTCTTTTGATCTTACCCAGCTTTTTTTCTTTGCCATTAAGTTTTCTTATGTCTCTTTGCAAAATTTCTAGCAGCTTCTTTACTACCAAACCCCCATGCTTTTAATGCAAGTTTTAATCTTGTTGGATCACCATTATCTTTAAGTAATGAACCTTTCATACCACCAAATCGTGCAGCGAAGCTAACTCTTCTTGGATTAGTACCAGACTTAATTGGTGCTTTTAAATTAGAACCTTCAGTTTTTTTAAAGAAAGCTCTACCTTTAGCACTTAAACCACCTTTAGGATTCTTATGTTCTTTTCTCATTAATCACTTCTAACAGAATCTATAAAATTGTAAATTCTTCCTATTTGTTTATCAACATTCATTATTTCTTCTGACAGCATACCAATATGAATTTGTAATTCAACAATAGTAATTAATACATAAGTTGATAACCCTAAAAGTATTGTACCTAGTAAAGCAATCAATGCTGTGTTGTGTTGTCGTTTCATTTTGCAACTTTACCTTTGTTGATTCCTTTTTTAATTACATAATCTTTAGTACCATTAGCACCATGATTTACTTCTTTTTTAAGAAACTTAAATAGATTCATTTCTTTTAATTTCTTTTCAGTATGTTTTATAAAACTTTCTAATACTTTGTTATCTCTCATTTGCTACCACCTATGTAACCACCTATAACTCCAATCAATCCTGTAACAGACATCTTCATTAAGGTTATTACACTCTCATCTACTGGTCTATTTTCTTCTAGTGCTACCCAATAATCTCCTATGATAATCACACCAAGAAGTATTAAGACACCACTTGTTATTAATAGAATTACAATGTCTTTAAAGTTTTTAATCATCTTCCTTGACCAAGGTATCTGTTAGTATTTTTTTGTCTCTTCTCATTTTTATTTAATGATTTTTTATGGATTCCTGGACCACGTTTCTTAGGTTTATCACGAGGTATGAAATGTAAAAACTTTTGCTTTGCCATTACTTTTTCTTTTTGTACTTAGGTTTTTTTTTCTTCTTACCTGTTTGCTGTGCAAGAAGTGTAGGTTTCTTTTTACTGTACTGTGATACGAACATTGTTGGTGCTTGGTTACTCATATTATTTCCTCTTAATTAAATCAGTTGCTTTTAAACCATATACAGAAGCTATTACTCCTACAAAAATTGTTTGATACCAAAATGGAAGTTGTGAAAAATATTCAAAGAATAATTGCATTTTTTCCATGTGAGTTGGATCATCTGACCATACTGCAAATCCTAACATAACGATAGGGAGTGCCAATAAAAGCAAAATAAATTCGTCTTTCCAATCTGAATCTCTGCTTTGTAATAACTTACCTTGATACTCTGCTTCACCACTAGCCATTTTCTGAGCATGATTCATTTGTGCATCTGCCATAAGCATTTTAGTTTTCTGCTTATTTTTATAAATATGACTACCTGCTTGCACAGCTAATTTAATTGCACTTAACCACATCTTATATCTCCTAGTATTGGTTTATATTTTGTCTTACCATCTTCTTTGTAAGCACTCAAGAATTGTTTTCTCTCAAGTTTACTAGTTATACTACAATGAATCCATCCAGAGTTAGGTTGACCAGGTGTGTAAAATTCTAAAATCATTTGATCCCAATTAGGAATATTATCTTTAATCCAATAAGCTACGTCAGCATTATCGACACCTTCTACTTCAAAATCTACAGCTTCAGCTTTAGTGTGTTGGCTATTAACTGAGCTGCCAATAGCTTGGCAAAGTTCTGGAGATCTGTAGCCAGACGTTACAGTTACTGGACCAAACTTATCTCTAACTGGTTGCAAGATAGTCTCGCAAAGAAGTTTAAGTTTCTCTATCTCATCTGTGTTAGGCTCATTAGATATACCTTTCCTAATTGCTGTGTCTGATTTTGTTAATTCTTTTAAGGTAAAGTTTTCTGTTAATTTCATTCGTATATAATTTTTATGTTAAGTCTCTTTTGTTCTTTAGTTGGAGATCTGTGAATGAAAGATCCTATTCTTTGTCTAGTATATCCATCCTTATGAGTGTAGTTTTTCTTTCTATAGTTCTTAGCTTTAACATCATAACACTGAAACTCTCCTGTTGTTAGATCTAAGGTTACTATATCTACTGGACCAAGACCACCCACAGGAGTGAACACTATTATATTAGGATCTTCTGCAAGACGAGCTTGAACCTTTAGTTCACAAGTTAAACCTACTGTTTGAGTATTTCTGTTAGCCATTATAATTAAAGTAGCCTACCACAGTAGCTAAAATACTACCAAGAATTATAAGCAACTTAAAACCACCCTTACTTTTATTTGCATATTCTTTTAATTCACTAATGTCATTACTTAAAGTTTTTATTTCTTTATTCATATTGTCAATTTTATTAAATAAAGTTTTCATTCTTTCTGCACAAACCTTCTCGTGATAAGATATTCTTATTCCATTATGATCTTCTAAGTTAGATCTTTGTGATTTTTTATTAGGCATCTTCACCTTTAACCTCGTTACAAAAATAAGTTACATACAATTTTTCTTCGTTAAATTTTTCTTCGTTTTCATTAACAATTTGAACAGTTGATAATGAACCTACTTTAACACAATCACTCCAAGAATTAAATTCTACTGGTGATACTGCTGTATTAGTACAAAATCCAGTTATTGCTGAACAGATTGTGTAAGCTAATATAAATTTCATAATTATCTCGCAGTAACTGGTATACCAGTTGATGTTACGAATGGATTTTCAGCAAATGCCATGTAGATGTATGTTGAACCTGATGCATTATAACCACTATCTGTACTTCTAATTTTTATACCATTACTTAATAAATCAATATCCTCCTGTGGGTTTTCTGCATTAGAAGAATTAGCCAATAAATGTTTATCACTTGGATTAAATGTATCTCTTTTGTTATCATGAATATACCAACTTTCAGTACTATTAGTTCTTTTAATCATAAACCAAGCTGGTTTAAATCCTGTATAAACAAATGCTCCATTTGTTGAACTTCCATTCCCTGTGTATGAGCCTATTTTTGAGAATCCTTTAACGCTATGAAAACAATACGCCACAAAATCTTGACCTGATACATTTGTGTCAGCATAGCTAAAATTAGCTATTGTAAAAACTGAACTTGTAGGTGCTGTGTTATTAAATGGACTACTATTTGCATTTTCTGCAGATGTACCCTGTAAAGCAAGTGAGTAATCATATCCATTTCCAGATAAAGCAGTTGAACCAACTTTCCAACCAGCAGAAGCGTCTCTATTTTTAACAATCAATAAATCTAAAGGTTGAGTTAAACCATGACCAACTGTATTATTAGAGTTTCCTGTACCTGTATAAGACACAATACTAAATCCAGCAGTAGTGTTTGCAGATACAGTTGAAGTTATTAAACCATCTGTGTTTGATGAGCCAGATGTGTTATCTGTTAACCAGTTCCAAGCCACTACACTCATACCGCTATAATTAAAAGAACCATCATTTCCAACAGTAAATCCATCTGAATCAAAAGATGCTACACCTCCTGATCTAACAGTATCTGCGCCGGTCTCATCGGATGTTAGTGTTTGTAAAGGTCCTCTAACAACATCTGTCCATCTATTGTGTTCTGTTGTAGCAACATTAGTTCTTCCTTTTATCCAAACAAAATCAGGTTGGAATCCTACACCTGTTATAGCATGACCACTAGAACCATTACCTGTATAAAGAACTGTATTAAAATAATCGTCTGATTTATCTATATCTGTATAAGCCATTATCCATACTCCGCTAGGTTTTTTGTGTTAAGTGCATAATATCCACTAGGTACTGCATATTCAAAGTTTCCATAGCCATTACCATCTGTGTTGCCTGATGAGATTGTGTAAGGTGGAGACCCGAAGTTTATATTAGCATTAGCACTTCTTAAACTTGTAATTGGAAAAACATCTTTATCAGTTGGAAAAGAAGTAGAAGATGTTGTTGTTAATGAAACAGCATTTGCAAATGTTTGATTTGAATTTCCAGAACCATCTGCCCAAGAACCATTTTTACCCATATAAAATTTACCATCATCCATATCTAAAGCAAATATAATAATATCATTAACACTATAAGAAGCCATATAAGTATATGTTGTGCTATTCATATAAATGTCACCATTTTGGTGACAATAAAATGATGTTGTAGTATTTGGATAAATAGTAGTAAAAGTATTTTGACCAAAATAAATTCCTAATCCACAAGTTGTACTTAATGTTGTAGGTTTAACTTCCCAATACCATTTACCTTTTGATGGAGAAAAATTTGCAAATGTTGTGTACCAGTCACCAGTTGAAGGGTCTGAAGCGGTTAGATTTCCATTTGATAAAGTATTAACATAAGATGGATTTTTTATATCTAAAGGATTCCATGTTGCAAAATTATTAGTAGGTGTATCAGTAGATTGGTCTATTGCTGTAAGGTTATTAACTGTGAAGTTATTTCCATTACCACTATCGTCTTGACCCAATGCAGCAGAGTTTTCAAATGGTAAATAGAATCCATTTGTGCCAAAAGTTAAACCAGATACATCTATTGGTTTCCATATTCCACTATCTTCGTCAAATTCTCCAAAGTCTGTAACAGCATTTTGTGTGCCATCAATTAAAACCATTTC
>Ga0206130_10001294_pt1 | contig 37078 bp, 29 predicted proteins | sample Helgoland_Spring_9_FD_148637 | JGI IMG/M metagenome (GOLD analysis project Ga0206130, IMG submission 148637) | Pelagic subsurface seawater microbial communities from Kabeltonne, Helgoland, North Sea - Helgoland_Spring_Bloom_20160512_1 | ecosystem: Environmental > Aquatic > Marine > Epipelagic ...
TGGTATTTTAAGCGTGTTACTGCAAGCGTTTTACGATATCGAATACTTATTTACAGTAAATGAAGATGTTTTTGATCCACCACCAAAAGTTAAATCGGGAGTTATTCGATTAATACGGAATGATGTGAAAAAATTGTCGTGTGATGAAAAAGACTTTAAAAGGGTGATAAAGATGGCTTTTAACCAACGTCGAAAAACGTTAAAAAACTCGTTAAAACAGCTATTAGGTGATATAGACACTTCCGATCCAATTTTTAAAGAGCGTCCAGAACAATTGGGTGTTGAGCAATTTATTGAATTAACAAAACGAATTTTTGGATAACAGCTATTTAAGCTAAAGGTGGTCAAAGTTGGATTATTGATTTTTTTGAATCTGATCAATATTACATCTTGACTTTCAAGTGTTATATTGATTAAAAACCGTATTTTCGCTCCCAATCAATCAAAAAGTAATCACTATCTAATGGACTCTGAGAGGCATGAACTTCGAATTAACAAAAGAGCTATTACAAGAGTTTTCGGATGCAGCTGCTAACCGGAATCGGGATTTTATTGTTGAAAAAATTCAAGATATTCATCCTGCGGATATTGCTGAAATTCTAGATAGGGTAGATTTAATCGAAGCACAATTTATTTATTCACTACTAGAAGAGGAAGTTGCCTCTGCTGTTTTAGTGGAGCTGGAAGAAGATGTAAGGGATGAGTTCCTTAAGTCATTTACAATTCAGGAAATTGCGGAACAGTTAGAGAGAATAGATTCCGATGATGCAGCGGATTTAATTCAGGATTTACCAGATGAGAGAAAAGAAGAGGTCCTTTCTCGATTGGAAGACGCAGAGCAAGCTAGTGATATTGTATCGTTATTAAGTTATCCTGAAGATACTGCAGGGGGCTTAATGGCCAAAGAATATATAAAGGCTAACATTAATTGGACTGTAGAAGAGTGTCTTGAGGAAATGCGTTCGCAAGCTGAGGAAATTGATTATGTGTACACTATTTATGTAGTGGATAATCAAAATAAATTAAGAGGAACTTTATCACTCAAATCATTTTTATACGCGGGTAATAATACGAAGGTGTCTGACTTGTTTAAAGAAGAACCAATATCAGTTAAAACAGATACTCCTGATGAAGAAGTTGCTAATATGATGGAAAAGTATGATTTGGTAGCAATACCGGTATTAAATCAGGCAAATGTATTAGTAGGGCGAATTACAATTGATGATATAGTTGATGTAATAAAGGAAGAGGCTGACAAAGATTTTCAAATGGCAAGTGGTATTTCTGAAAACGTTGAGTCTAAAGATTCTATCTGGCTATTGACTCGAGCAAGGTTGCCGTGGTTGTTAATCGGTTTAGTTGGGGGTATACTTGGAGCGGTTGTTATAAAATCATTTGAATATGAATTGGGACAATTTCCTGTTTTAGCTTTTTTCATTCCGCTAATTGCGGCAATGGCCGGTAATGTAGGCGTTCAGTCTTCCGCAATCATTGTACAAGGGTTAGCCAATAATTCGCTTTCGTATGGTTCTACATTTTCTAAAGTTGTTAAAGAGGTTGGAGTTGCTTTAATAAATGGAGCGGTGCTTTCCAGCTTAATTTTTATATATAATATAGCTTTTGGAGAGGCATGGGAACTATGTTTTACGGTTAGTCTATCTCTATTTGTTGTTATTATTTTTGCTGGAGTTTTTGGAACGCTAATTCCATTGGTTTTGAACAGATATAATATTGATCCAGCATTAGCAACAGGACCATTTATTACTACGATTAATGATGTTGTTGGCCTACTTCTTTACTTTACTATCGGTTGGATGATTTATTTTTAGGAATCACTTATCCTTAAATTAGGTGTTAATATTTCCATTTGTTTCCATTCATGTATCTGTAATTATTCATTTACCCTTAAATATTATCTTTGAAATATGACGAAGAAAGGGTTTTATTGGTTGTTTCAAATTTCTGGTTGGGGGTTCTTAATTTTTTTAGGACTGCTTCAAGAGTTTCAAGCCGAGAACTCTATAGCTCTCAGGTCATTGGTTCAGTCGTTAATTATTTTTTGCTTAGGAATAGGTATAAGTCACTTATATAGATACTTTATTATACACCGAGATTGGTTGAGCAGTAATGTTGTAAAAGCGATACCCCGAATCATTTTTGCTTCTATTGCCATAGGCACTATATTTTATGGGACAGAAATTATAATGGTGTATGTTAAAGAAACTGCAGACATAGGTGGGGAAAAAGATACCTTGTCAAGATTCTTTGGAGGAAGAGATGAGAATATGTCCACTAGCTTTGTTGCCTTGCGGCTCACTTTGGCTATTATTAATAATGCTTTGTTGTTCTTTATTTGGTCCGTAATTTACTTCGGTTACCACTTTTTCGAAAGGTCAAGACAGCAAGAAATTGAACGCCTTCAATGGGCAGCATCTATTAATGAAACAGAATTGAATAATTTAAAAGCTCAGTTAAATCCCCATTTTATGTTTAATGCAATGAATAGTATTCGAGCATTAGTAGAAGAAGATCCGATATTATGTAAAAAAGCCATTACGCAATTATCGAATCTATTGAGAAATACTTTACAAACAGGAAAAAGGAAAGTGGTTCTTATTGAAGAAGAAATGAAAATTGTGCAAGATTACTTAGCCCTGGAAAAAATTAGATATGAAGAGCGCTTAAATATTGAAATACAATTAGAAGACGGAACTGAAAAGTGTCTTGTTCCTCCTTTACTCTTGCAAACATTGGTGGAAAATGCTATTAAGCATGGCGTCAGTGCGATAAGAAAAGGAGGGACCTTAAGAATTGTTGGAGTGCTTAAGGGGGATGAATTACACATTACAATTTTTAATGACGGTAAATACAATCCTAAACCTTCTGATGTAGAGGGTATTGGGCTCAAGAACTCAATAAAAAGATTGAAAATTTTATACGGTGATAGAGGTAGCATTCAGATAAATAATGTAGGTGACCGAGTTGAAACAAGGGTGATTATTCCCAAGGAAAAAATTAATAGAGTTTAAATATTAGGCTATGAGAGCAATTATTATAGACGATGAAAGATTGGCAAGAAAAGAATTAAAATCCTTGTTAAAGGATTACCATGAAATTGAAATTATTGATGAATGTGCCAGCCCTGAAGAAGCCTTAAAAAGTATAGAAAAACACAATCCAGATTTATTGTTTTTAGATATTCAAATGCCAGAGAAAACCGGGTTTGATCTTTTACAAGAGCTGGATAAATCACCTAAAGTAGTTTTTGTAACAGCCTTTGATGAGTATGCTGTAAAAGCATTCGAAGTAAATGCTCTAGACTATCTAATGAAGCCAGTTGATCCGGAAAGGTTGAAAGAAACTATGGCTAAGTTACTGTCAGAAGATATTGAAGATGAAGAATTGTATGATGTTCCAGATAGAGGAATTTTGTCCTCAAATGATCAAATTTTTATTAAAGATGGAGAGAAATGTTGGTTCATACATTTAAAAGATGTTAGAATGTTTGAATCTGAAGGTAATTACGTTCGAATCTACTTTGAAACATTTAAACCCCTAGTTTTAAAATCGCTTAACGGGCTGGAAGAAAGATTAGATCAGAGATTATTTTTCAGGGCCAATAGAAAATATATTATTAATTTAAAATGGGTTTCTCATATCGAAAACTGGTTTAATGGGGGCCTTCAGGTAGTTTTGAAAGATGGCGAAAAAGTAGAAATTTCGAGAAGACAAGCGGTGAAATTTAAAGCATTAATGAGCCTTTAATGTGTTAGTCGAAACCTTTTACTTGTTGGTCGCAACCTATTTAGTTTTTGTAGAAAATTGACCTGAAGACTTGATTTAAATAGCGATATTAGCGTTATAATTAAACTTAACCCCAATAATGGAAAATTTGATAACATCTGCAACTGAAACGACGCCATTCTTGAAGCTCGATGCTGGGTTAGGTGAGTTTGTTATCGAAGGTAAATCTATTCCTAGTGATGCAGAAGGTTTCTATGGTCCCGTTTTACATTGGCTAAGTGAATATGTGGATAAACCAAATCTGAAAACAACACTTGTTCTAAAACTCGACTACTTTAATATTTCGTCATCAAAGAGGATTCTTTTCATTTTTTATAAGCTAAATGAACTTATAGATGCTGGTCATCAGGTTAATGTTAAGTGGTATTTCCACGAGGGTGAAGACGACATGCATGAAGTAGGGCAGGATTTTGCATTTATGGTAAATATTCCGTTTGAATTTATTGAATATTCGCATTACGAATCTTTAGCGGGATAATTTGAGGTTATTTCTTTCTCTTTTTTTTATTCAATCCAAATCGCTCTTCTAAGAGTTAGACACATTCGTCTTATCCAGTTTGATGCAACTAAGCTTAGCGTTCATATGGATATCTAAAAAGCCTTATTAATAGAATTTTAATGGATTGGAATGTGCTGAGAAATTTTAAAGAAATGAAGTGTAACAGTAAAAAGTCAAAAATTCGGGAAGCTATTTGACTTGGGTATGTTACATTTGCAGAAATTTTCATTGAATGCGAACAGTAGCAAAAATTGAACATCCTAAAATGGACATAAGTATTTATTTACGAGAAAATAAATACATTGTTAAAATCGTTATGGATCAGTATGAACAAGTTTATCGAATTAATGCAACTGATGTAACTGGAATGGATGATATGAAAGCTATGGTTAGTGGAGACTTTTTATCTACTGTTTATTTACGTTTTGTAGAAATGAGTAAGGACTTAAAAAATGCGTTTAATAATATCAATACATTATCATGAATAATAAAGGATCATTAATAATAAATGGTGTACTAGGGCTAGCAATAATAATATTATTTGTGTTACAGTTTTCTGGAGATGCAAAGTCTAATGGTACAGATGTTGTAGTAGTAGAAGAAGAATTAGAACCTGCATCTGTGGTTATGAAACATCTGACAGATTCAAATAGGGTTGGATTAACAATCGGTTATGTAAATAGTGATACTGTTACTGCAAATTATTTATTTAGTAAGCAATTAAATGCCGATTTGATGGCAAAGCAATCTTCAGCTGAAAACAAGCTAAGAAAGGAAGCAGAGAAGCTTCAGGCGGATGCTCAAAAATTTCAACAAGGAGCACCAATTATGGGGCGTGAAGAATTAGAAAGGACACAAGCAGAACTGATGCAAAGACAGGAAGAATTGCAGATGATGGAGTATGAGCTAAGTCAAAAATTACAAGACAAAGGCTATAAAGCAAATTACGATTATATTATGGCTACAGATAAGTACCTGCAGAAAATTGGAAAAGAATTGGGTTACGATTATATTTTCGGATACAGAACGGGTGATTTAGTAATGTATGCGAATCCTGATTTTGACATTACAAAGCAAGTTATTGAATTATTAAACAATGAATACCGTGCCGATAAAATGGCTGACTAGATGTTAATAGCTCAACAAAAATTAAAAGAAAATATAGCAGAGTATATTCTGTATATGTGGCAAGTCGAAGATATGATTCGCGCTTGTAATTTAGATATCGAATTAATTCAGGAAAGAATTGTCAATTCAATGGTGGATGACGAAGATATTCGGAAAGAAATTAGAGTTTGGTACGCAGATTTAATTTCTAAAATGAAATTGGAAGGCAAAGAAAAAAAAGGTCATTTAAGAGATCTTGATGATTTGTTTATAGAGATAAACTATTTACATGGCACTTTAATTGGCCTTTTAGGGGATGAAAAATACAAAGGTATTTATCAAGCTGCAATGCCCTTAATGGATGATTTTAAAAAAAGAGCAAACACAAATAATATTACAGAGATAGAAATTTGTTTTAATGGGCTGTACGCTAAGCTAATGTTACGCCTGCAAAATAAGCCTATCACACCCGAAACGGAAGAAGCTTTCAATGCATTTGCTCAGGTTTTAGGTTACCTTTCCGTAAAATATAAGTTAATGAAGGAAGGGAAATTAGTTTAATATTCTTCCTTTTTAATATTTCATTTTGTATTCTTCATGTTTTCTCTAGTATCTTTGTAATAGATGCAAGAATTTGACGATACATATTACCCCCCGAAGCCCGACATAGAAGAACAATCTAAAACGAATATTAATAAATCACTATTGAGTTTGGGGCTATTTATTATGCTATTTTATTTTTTGATAGATGATATTCAAGTATTGTTTCTCGTTGTACTTATTTTGTTTATTCACGAGATGGGACACTTCATTGCTATGAAAGTTTTTGGTTATAACGGTGTAAATATGTTTTTTATCCCATTAATGGGAGCAATGGTGACGGGCCAAAAAGACAGGATATCTCAATTGCAAAGAGCTATAATTGTCCTTGCTGGACCTGTTCCTGGGGTATTGATTGGTTGTGGAATAATTGCATATGCTCAAACCATTGGGCATGCTGGAGCAGCTATTGCAGGTTTTATGTTTTTGTTAATTAATGTTCTTAACCTACTTCCGCTAGATCCTCTTGATGGCGGGAAACTAATTGAAACTCTCTTCTTTTCTTCAAATGAAAAAATTAAGCAAGTGTTTTTAATTGCCTCGGTGGTATTTATGGTTGTAGCGGGAGTATTTTTTCAAATGTACCTTTTGGCGTTTTTGGGTTTATATATGTCGTTAAGAATTAAAATGCTTAAAAGCTTATCTGAACTGAGAAAGAAAATAAGTGTATATAAAATTCCGTTGATTAGAACGTATGATGAATTGACAGATAAGGAATATTGGACAATTCGAAAAGAATATATAATGAGCTCTAAGCTAAACAAAATGATAGACCCAAATGAATATGTGGAATCTCAATTTGAAGATAGAATTGCTATTTCAGTTCGAAATGTTTTGATTACACCCATAGAAAAAGATATATCTGCATCAGGTAAATTATTTTTATTATTGCTTTGGGCAGCGAGTCTTATTTTACCAGTTTTATATGCATTGCCTTATCTAGTGGAAATAATACTAAAACTCAGTTAGGCTTGAATGTAATAGACTTCATAGAGAGGCATAAATTTGGCATACTAGGAACAATTGCTTTGCATATAGTTGTATTTGTTTGGCTCAACATTCAGATTGTAGAGTACGGCGTTTATGAGCCGAAAAATAAAATTGTAGCCATATTAGATTATACGAATGAGGAAGAACAGCCTCGAGATGAACCAGCTGAAGTTTTAGATGAAAATGGAAATCCAATTGAGGGTGACCTGCTAAATGTTGCCGCGAATGCGAATCAAGAAAAGACCACCTATACAGATGATAATTTTAGTAAAAATCAAGCAGATAAGGACGTTTGGGAGGAGTTAAAGCGAATGGAAGCAGAGGAATATAAGCGTATCAACGAAAATAAAGATACGCCAACAGATAATCCCCAAGATAATAAGGATAAAACGATTGATCCGAATTTAGTAGATGCTGACGCAGAGAAAAACGATGCTGCTTCCTATGGTGCAGATGTGAAAGCTATCGCTTCTTATTTTTTAGAAGGGAGATCTACCAGAAGCGAAAGTGTTCCATCCTATAAATGTAGGGTTGAAGGAGTCGTTGTAATTGATATTAAGGTCAATCAAAAGGGAGATGTGATTGCACGAAGCATTAATGAAGGAAAAACCAATACCCAAAATGATTGTCTGCGCACGGAAGCTTTAAATTATTCCAAAAAGTGGCGTTTCACACAAGATTTTGATGATTCCATGCGTAAAAATGGCTGGATTAAATTTACATATGTAGCACAATAAGTTATCATCCCCATTTTTTATTTCATTTCCAATTCTTCCGTCATTGCGAAAAATTTCAGTAAGAAATTTTGTGGCAATCTTACATTAGTAAAGGAAAAAGCTGCTGCAATTTTTACATTTTCATTCACTAAGTTATAGGTAGCCTTCACTAAGTTGTTCTTTAATAAAGGATGCACTAACAATACATTTGAATCAATAAACTTTGTTTCACTAAAAAATGTATTATGAAAAACTCAATAATAATTATTGCCCTATTTATCAGCCCATCTCTTTTTGGAATTGAAAATGAAAAAATAATAACATCTAAAGTTAAAAGCGCAACTGTATTTTTGAAAGGGGCGCAAGTATTCAGACAAGGAAGGACCTCCTTAAAGCCTGGAACGAATAAAATAATATTCGATGATGTATCTCCTTTTTTAAACCCAAAGAGTATTCAGGCTTCGGCATCCAATGGAGTATTGATTTTGGATGTAAAGCATACCATTTTTTATAAAGAACCGAAAGCTCAAAAACCGCAAATTATTCCCGAAAGAATTCAAAAAGAGATTAATGGTTTAAATGATTCAATTCTAATTAAGCAGTATGAATTGAATATGATCACCACACTAAAAAACAACTTTCTCAACGAAAAGAAACTGATAATTAATAATAAGGTGATGCGGGGAGAAGGGAGAAATGATTCACTTGAAGTATTGATAAAAGCAGTTAACTTTTACAGAGAGAGATTAGGAGAAATTGAGGCTAAATTATTTAAGGTTAAAGTTAAGGAGCATAAGCTTTCAAATAACTTTAATAAAATGAAAGAGCGATTGGCAGAGTTGAAGCGCTACAATCATAATGTAGCACAACCGGTTGTATCGAAAAGAAAGATTTATCGAGTAGTAGTTACCGTAAATAGTGAAGTTGCAGCTTCTTCAACGATAAAGGTTAATTATCTTGTTGATAATGCTGGATGGCATCCTTCTTATGATTTGAGAGCGAGTGGAAAAGAGGAAATAAGCTTAACTTACAAAGCTACAGTGTTTCAAAAAACAGGAGAAAATTGGGATAACATCAAATTGACTTTATCTACCTATAATCAAAATTGCAGTTTCACGATTCCTACATTGCCGACATGGGACTTGTTTGATAAGAAAACACGGATTCCAAAGCATCAATCATTTAGTTCTGGATACATGTCTTTGGATACGGTGATGATAATGTCTAACGCAAATATCCCACAAGAAGCGCGTTTTGATAATGGTAAATTACGGTTGGAACAAGCAACACCTGTAGATGATTTCTTAGCGGCACTTTCCAATAACCAAATGCAATCAGCATTAAATAATATTGAATTTAACATTGAGCAGCGTTACTCTATCCAACCAGATGGTCAGGAAGTACTGATGGTAGTGAAAAACGAAAAGTTAAAATCAAATTTCGAATATTTCGGAATTCCTAAAGTCAATACAGACGCCTTTTTACTGGCGAAAATTACAGGCTGGGAAGATATGAACTTACTGCATGCCAAGGCTAATATCTATTTCAATAATACCTATGTAGGAGAAACCTATTTAAATCCAAATGTTTTGACAGATACACTACAGATCTCTTTAGCTCGAGAAAAAGGGATTGTAACTTCTCGAAAAAAGGTAAGCGATGATGATAAGAAAAGCGCAACAGGCAAAAAAGTGTCACGCGAAATTACAATTGAGTTAGTTGTAAAAAATAATAAAAACGAGACTGTAAATATGGAGTTAAAAGATCAAATTCCAATTTCTAAGCAAAAAGGAGTTACAGTAAAATCAATTGATTTAGACCATGCTGAATTAGATGATAATACAGGAATGTTAACTTGGAATTTACAACTCAAGCCAAATGAAACAAAAATCATTTCATTTACTTATAAAGTGGAGTACAATAAAGACATGGACGTGTTGTAAAATTATAAACAGGCATTTCGACAGGATTGCCTAAGACAAAGAGTGGAGGAATTTTCATAAGCGTACTTCGATAATGAAGATTTCTTCACACCGTCGAAATGACCTTCTGTACAGCTCAATAGCGTAATTTATGCTTTTGTTTCGCATACCAAAGAGCTATATTTGCCGTTCTATATAAAAACTTAATAGAATGAAAATAAAAATAATATTAGCATTAGTCTTTTGTTCCTTACTGTTTTTAAGCTCTTGTTCTACAACAAAAAAGTGCGATGGTAGTAAGGGAGTTAAAACAAATATGGGGACAATGTGATAAACATTTACCCGTTTAAAACTACTTGATAATCAAGCGTTAATTGCTTGGTACTTCCTTAATTTGGTGGTTGCTATGAAAAGATGGGTTTTCTTACTACTTCCGCTATTAATTTTTATTCTTCATTCTTGTTCTGAGGAAAAAAAGAAGGAAGTTGTTTTAGAAATTCCTCCAGAACCTGTTACTAAAATAGATTTGCATTCTTCGTGGGTTGATTCGGTGTATAATACCCTTTCTCTTGAAGAACAAATTGGTCAATTAATTTGGATTGAGGTGGCTGACTTGAATGATTCAGTCACAGAGATTCAAAAAGAATTCCCTGTAGGAGCTATTATTTCCAACTCCAAAAAACACAATTACTTTCAATTCTTTAATCAGTTAGATTCTATCAGAACTCCGATGTTGTTAGGTACAAATCAATGGCAGTTGCCTTATACATTTGAAAACAATGCATGGGATCAAAATGAGTTTCTATCTACACAGAATACTCCACTTCTCTCTTCCATTTACGATTCTACGGTTCATTATTTTCAGGATTTAAATATGCACTTAGTCATGCATACAGGAGACAGTACCTTTTATTCTAATCTGAATTTGCTAGATGGTTTTCAAAGTAGAATGGATAGTGTAATTCAGCATATGTCAGATAGTAATATATTATCAGTTCTGTACAATTCGGATAATTGTAAAGATGCCAATATTGGATTGAAGGAATTGATTTATACATCTAAAATTATTGTTGCTTTTAACAACCAAATTCAGAAAGCTGATTATAGTGAAGACCAACTTATTCTTCACGGTCAAAAATTTAATCAATCAGAAAATAAATACGATTCTATTATTAATGTGTTAAAAGCAGGAGAGGAATTTGTATTGCTTAAAAATATTAATGGAGCAAATTTCAAACAAATTCAAGAAACAATTAAACAGGCCATTTCAGCTACTATTTTTCATGCAGAAGTTATAGAAGTAAATGTTAGAAAAGCACTAGCACTTAAAGAATGGCTGGGTTTAACGGAAGTGTTTAAGATGAATGAAGAACACTTTGATAAAAAGCATATTGTCTCTTTGCGCTCACAGCAATACCAATTAAAGCATAATAGTCTGATTTTATTGAAGAATGATAAGAAACTAATTCCACTAAAAGACTGGAGTAATACAGATTTGACATGGTTTAAAATTGGGAAAAAGAAGTTAAATCACTTTACAAAAGCTATCAGAAACTATGCTGATATTACTGCTTCTACAACAACGGTGAAAGGGTTTACTGCAGACAGTAGTAGTTCTCCACTGATAATTGTTTTAAATGAGCAGCTTGATTCTGTTTCGGGAGAATTGTTTGCGGATAAAGTAAATTTATATGCTGGAAAGCAACAACTTGTAGTTGTGAACTTCCAATATATAGAGAATCTAAAATATTTTAACACAATCCCTTGTCTTATTCATGTTTGGAATACGGATGAACAAAGTCAAGAATTAGCGGCACAGGCTATTTTTGGAGGAAACCCTATAAATGGAAAATTAGCATTTGATGTGGGTGATTTTAGGGCTAAATATGGATTAACAAGTCCTAAAACAAGATTGGCTTATGCTATTCCGGAAGCAGCAGGGTTCAATAGAGACTCTCTTAAGAAAGTAGGTCGAATAGCTAGAGAAGCTGTTTACAATCAAGTTACTCCGGGTTGTCAAGTTTTTGCAGCACGCAATGGAAAAGTCATTTATCATCAGGCGTTTGGTTATCATACATATGAGAGAGATAAACTAGTTAGCAAACAAGATGTATATGATATTGCATCTGTTACAAAAATTGCCGCAACTACTATTTGTGGAATGAAGATGTACGATGAAGGACGGTATAAAATTTCCGATTCACTAAAAGACCATTTACCCGACAGCCTTGCCGAAACATTAGGGTATAAAAGTCGAATGTCGAATACAACTTTTAAGGAGCTCTTTACGCACACAAGTGGGTTACCTTCTGGCTTACCAATATATAAATTCATAGCATATATAGATAGTGTTATCGGAAAATTTGATAGGTATTATTGCGATGAATCAGACGGCTATTATTGCGTTGAGGTTGCTAAAGATTTTTACTTAGATTCTACCTATTTAGATAGTATGTGGATTTCGATGAATAGGATCTGGCCCGGAGAAAAAAAATATAAATACAGTGATGCTAACATGAATATGCTGTATCAATTATTCCGTTCAAAATTAAAAGAGGTTTCATTCGATAGGTATATGGCAAATCAGTTTTATTATCCATTAAAACTAAGAACAATGGGTTATTTGCCCTTACAATATTTAGATACGTTAATTCATCCAATAACGCCAACTGAGTTTGATACTTATTGGCGTTATCAATTACTGAAAGGACATGTTCATGATCCGAATGCTGCTCTGTATGGTGGAGTTGCAGGTAATGCAGGAATCTTCTCAAATGCGAATGATTTGGGCGTTTTGTTTCAAATGATAATGAACAAGGGGTCTTATGGAGGTAAACAATATTTAACCCCGCAAACAATAAATAAATTTACAAGTCAGCAAGTTGGTATTCATAGGGGGTTAGGTTTTGATAAGCCAACTTATCAAAGTGTTAGCACGGTAGCCCCAGATTGCCCAACCACAGCATTTGGTCATACAGGTTTTACAGGTATTTGTGTTTGGGCAGATTCCGAAAATGATTTGCTCTTTATATTTGTAAGTAATAGGGTTCACCCAGACCCATCGAATAAAAAAATAGTTACCGAAAAAATTCGTAATAGATTACATCAGGTTTTCTATGATCAATTAAAGTTTAATGGGGACTATAAAAACAAAAAGTATCCGAAAGGATATATAAATGAAGCTGCGTTATAGCGGGGATGTTATGTCCTTATACCGGACGGATACATTATTTTTGTCTTGACACAAAAACAATGAAAAAAAGTCAAGGCTGCAAATCCTTCAATTGCTCAACTTTTAAAGCATAAGTGCAGTCGGGGAATTTCTTCATTTCTTCAGAACTTCCCTATTTACTACTGCTTTACTTCGTTTCGCGGCAATCAGTATTTGTGGCCGCACTACCTTTTGTTCTATTTTTACTTCATTTTTTTTTGATTCATTAAATACAATATTTGCTAAATAGGTTGTCACCCTAACTCCGCTTCGACCTTAGCAATTGTTCTTAATAAATTCATCCGCAATGAGCGTTAAAAATGGCAAGCTGTCTGAACGCAGTGAGTTTTTGCCATTGAGCGAAGAGGAATTGAATTTATGAGGTTAATTACGTAGTCGCCTAATAGCGCCTTTTTGTTTAATTTTTTAGCGCGTAACTAATTTATAAATGCGCGTTATACTGTTTTAAAACAATTCACTGTGAATTTTAATTGGAGCAGCCCAACTCTTGATTGGTAATATACTCTACATTTGAGTAGAATAATTGAATCGTTAATCCCATGAAAATAATATCTAGTATAATTTTACTTTTTGTCCTTACTACAGTCGTTAGTCAAGGTAATCATCCGGAAGGTCTCTTAAAAATTCAAAAAGTAAAAACCTATTGGGATATGGACAGCACACTTGTTAGAAGTCTGGGGTTTTATAACAAAACTGGTTATGGATCGGTAGGGGAGAGAACTGGGCTTTGGCGGTTTTGGAATAACAAGGGGATAATTGAAGAAACGGTATTTTATTGGATGGGATTTAAGCACGGAAAAACGCAGCAGTTTTATCCAAATGGAAAATTATTTGTTGAAGGATATTACTATTTAGGGGTCGAAGACTCCTTATTTAAGGCTTATTATGATAATGGAAACTTAGCAGAAAAAGGTCATTATGCTGGTATTCCAGATGCCTTTTTAGAAGACACATCTAATGCCGATTGGGTAATGAAATTAGATCAATTTGAAGCAGTTAAAATTGGTGAATGGAAATATTTCTTTGAAAATGGTAAGCCTATGATAGTGACCCACCACAAAGAAAATGATTCAACCGAATACATGATGGAATATTATGACACTTCGGGAACCGCAACTGTTACTGGAGGATTTGGGTCTGTCATAAATAATTACTCTACGGGAAAACCAAAAGAAGAAGCGCATTATAATAAAGGTTTACGAGATGGTAATTTTAAGGAATGGAATGCAAATGGGACGCTTAAAACAAGCGGAGTATACAAAGAAGGAAAAAGATCGGGTCCTTGGGAGTTCCGTTATTTTGTCACCGATCAGCTATATCAAGAAATAAACTATGAAAACGGATTGCGGAAAGGGGTTTTTAAAGAGTATTTACCGGATAGCACATTGGTGCTGAATGGTATGTACGACAATGATTTAAAAAATGGTAAATGGGAATATTTTTTTGAAACAGGAGCAAAAGATATGAAAGGAAATTTTGTAGATGATTTGCAAGATGGGAAATGGAGCTTTTGGTATCCTAATGGGCAATTGTATTACGAAGGTAATTTTATCAAAGGAGGTAAAGACGGATTTTGGCAGTTCTTTTACAAAACCGGAGAAACGTGGAAAGAAGGAAGTTATAAGTTAAATTTAAGAGAAGGGGAGTGGACAACCTGGTTTGAAAATGGCCAAGAAGCCATGAAAGGAAGTTACGTACAAGATAAAGAAAATGGCGACTGGTCAGCGTGGTTTGAAAATGGCCAGTTAAAAGATCAAGGAGTTTATGATATGGCTAAAATGAAAGGCAATTGGAAAGGATGGTATCCAAACGGAAAGAAAAGATATGAAGGGCCTTATACCAATGATATGCGAGACGGTAAATGGTCTTTTTGGACAGATAAAGAAGTATTAAAGGATTTAGGAAGTTTTAAAGTCTTAAAAAGAAAAGGAGATATCACCTTTTCAGAGGGTGATGGATATGATCAAAGCTTTAGGCACGGGCATTGGAAATCTTATAGTGATCTAGACGGTGAGTTAACCAGTGAGGGAGATTACTCTTATGGGAAGCAAGATGGGAAATGGGAATATTATTACCCAGGTGGAGTAATTGTAGCAACAGAAAATGCATATAGTGATGGGATGCTAAACGGCGTTTCAAAAACATATACTAGAAGAGGAGAGGTTCAAAATGAAATAGGTTATAAAAACAACAAGAAGCATGGCGCTATGAAGGTTTATAACCGAAAAGGGAAATTGATGCTGCATGTTTTATATAAAAATGGTGTACGTACAAAAAGTCTTGTGATGAGAGGTCAAGAAGCAAAGATTATGTATAAATACGGATCGGGAGAAAAGCCCAAGAAAAACAAATCAAAGAAAACCAAAGGCTCGTCCATATTAAGGTAGGTTCGGATTATACTTTAAAAATAATTGCTATATTTAACATAGTTAATTATTTATGTAAGTCTATGATTAGAGCGCTACTTTTACTTTCTCCCCTTCTTTTATCTATTTGTTCATTTGCTCAAACAGCAACCTTGAAAGGTGTTGTTGTTGATGCGAATACCAATGAAACTTTAATAGGTGTTACAGTTGCGATGGCAGACGGATTAGGTACTGTCACTAACCTGGACGGGGAATATTCACTCAAAGTTCCCCCAGGTTCTTATGCTATTGTTTATAGATATGTTGGGTATGATAATCAAAGCATAAATATCACGCTTGCTGCCGGTGAGGTAAAAGTGTTGGATAGAAAAATGCGCGTTAATTCTAGTCAATTAAATGATGTAGTAATATCTGCGGGTAAGTTTGAGCAATCAATTGGAGATGTGCCTGTATCTATTGCCATTATAAAACCAAGTTTACTAGAATCGAAAGCTACTGTTACTTGTGAGGCTATTTTAGATCAGGTTCCTGGAGTTCAAGTTTTGGAGAATCAAATTAGTATTCGGGGAGGAAGCGGATTTAGTTATGGTTCTGGAAGTCGCGTATTACTGATGGTAGATGATATTCCGATGTTAGCAGGTGATGCAGGTGATATTAAATGGTCTTCACTTCCAATAGAGAATGTGGAACAGATTGAAGTAATTAAAGGAGCGTCGTCTGTCTTATACGGTTCGTCTGCCTTAAATGGAGTTGTGAATATTCGAACAGCTTATCCCAAAGCAGTGCCTATGACCAAAATAAACTTTTCTAATGGGTTTTATATGGCAGGATTTGGTAATCAAAAGGGAAGAAAACAAGATGGTACCGATACCGTATTTAACCGGTCCGCTCAAAAATGGTGGGATGGCGGAGGTCCATATTACGTTTCAGGTAATTTTTTGCATTCTAGAAGAATTAAAGATAATTTTGACTTAGTGGTTGGTGGAAATTTCTACACGAATGATGGAATTAAAAAGGGCGCAGATGAAAATAGATTTAGGTTGAACACGAATACCAGGTGGCGATCTAAAAAATATACGGGATTAAGTTATGGCTTGAACTCAAACTATAATGAGGAAAAAGGGAACCTGTTTTTCCTTTGGCATAATGCCGATAGTGTATTGATGCCTCAGGGATTAACAGATACTGCTACTACAACATTAAGTGAATATCATTCTTACCGGTTAAATATTGACCCATTTATTACTTTTATAGATACCTCTGGCAGAAAACATTCGTTGAAAGGAAGATTTTACAATACGACAAATAAAAACAACACAAATCAATCATCCATAGCAACTTCATATTATGCAGAATATCAATTTCAGCAGCAATATGATAATGGTGTTACATTTACAACAGGTCTTACAAACACGTATACCAATGTTGTTGCTGAATTGTATGGTGATCACACTTCTAATAATTTTGCAGTATTTGCGCAAGGAGATTTAAAATGGAAACGATTTAATTTTACTGCAGGCTTAAGAGGTGAGTATTATAGAATAGATACTACAAGTACGTCAACAACATATTCAATTAAAACAGATACATTTTCAATTCCTATCAAACCTGTTTTTAGACTAGGAACAACCTATCGACTTGCGGAAGAAACATATTTACGTGCTTCTTACGGGGAAGGATATCGTTTTCCAACTATTGCAGAAAAATTTATTACAACAAGTGTTGGGGGTTTAACTCTCTTTCCAAATGCAAATGTAAAAGCAGAAACAGGATGGAGTGCTGAATTTGGAATCAAGCAAGGCTTTAAGATTGGAAACTTTATGGGTTATTTAGATTTAGCTGGGTTTATTACAGAGTACAAAGATATGATGGAATTTACCTTTGGAATTTATGATTCTACCGGTGCGCAATGGAATACGGATGTAATGGGTCCCCCAAGCTTTAGCAATGTAGGGTTTCAATCTCAAAATGTTGAAGATGCTAGAATTATTGGAGGTGAAGTTTCTGTCGTAGGAAAAGGAAAAATTGGAAAAGTTGATATTGGAGTTCTTACTGGCTACACATATATTCTTCCAAAAAGCATTAGAGCTGATTCAGTGTATTTATCAACTTTTAGTGATTATTATACCACTACAACTGATGCTAATGGTATTGAAAATAAAGTAGCTGATCCTGATGTCATCTTAAAATATAGAAATAGACATAACTTTAAATTGGATATTGAGTTTACGTATAAGAAATTTGCAATAGGAATTAGTAATCGCTACAACAGCTTTATGGAGCAGATAGATGAGACATTTACATCTCCGATTTTAGGAAATCTTATTTTACCGGGTTATGGGGATTACAGAAATGCGCGAAGAATGGGAGATTACATATTAGATTTGAGGGTAGCTTTCAATCCGTCTAAAAACGCTAAAGTTTCTTTCTTAATGAATAATGCGCTTAACAGAGAGTATTCTAATAGGCCAGGAAATGTTTTACCTCCAAGAACATTTCTTATACAGTATTCGTTTAATTTTTGATAAAACAATATTTCGATTATTAACTGCAATTGAATTCCCTCCATACTTTTCAGTTTATAGAACCCTAGGTGGTTCCTTCTTCTTTATACAGCAACTGCTATATAAAGTAGAAATTACTCATAAAAGCAAACGATATTTCATTTTGATATGTAGCGTTATAAACGTTATTTTTACCCAATGAAAATTGCTATACTGGATAAAGTACACCCTTTAATTGAAGAGGAGCTCCTTAAGAAGGGTTGGCAATGCGTCAATTTATTTGAAGCTACTAGAGAGGAATTGAAACAAACAATTCATTCATACCAAGGCATTATTTTAAGAAGTAGAATCAAAATGGATCATGACTTCTTAAAAGAAGCGACATCATTGCAATTTATTGGTCGGCCTGGAGCCGGTTTAGAAAATGTTGATTTAGACTATTGTGAAGCGAATGGAATAAAAGTATTTCGATCTCCGGAAGGAAATAGAGATGCAGTAGCGGAGCATGCAATCGGAATGCTACTGGGGTTGTTTAATAAGCTTAAAAAAGCAGACACTGAAGTAAGAAAAGGGGTTTGGTTGCGAGAGGGAAATAGGGGTGTAGAATTGAGGGGTAAAACTATTGGTATTATTGGATATGGTTATATGGGCAGAGCATTTGCTCAAAGGCTGCTAGGTTTTGGAGTTCAGGTTATTGCTTATGACAAATACCTACAGGGTTTTGGAGATGAGAATGTTAAAGAAGTTGGTCTTCAAACTATTTTCGAAGAGGCAGAGGTGGTAAGTTTGCACACACCACTAACCACAGAAACAATTGGTTTGGTAAATAGTGCGTTTTTAAAAAAATTCAAAAATCCCATTTATTTTATCAATACAGCGAGAGGTCAGTCAGTTGTTACAAAGGCAATTGTTGATGGAATTAAAGCACAAAGTATTTTAGGTGCTTGCTTAGATGTTTCTGAATACGAGAGCTCTACTTTTACAAAATTAGAAACTGAAAACCTTCCAGAAGAGCTAGCTTATTTTTATGATTCAGATAAGGTAGTGTTGACACCGCATATTGCAGGTTGGACACATGAAGCCAAGTTTAAAATGGCTGATTATTTAGTCAAGAAAATATTGGAAGAGTTTAGTTAGCCAAAACCATATCTAACATTGCTAATTCATAACTTTGCCATGGCACAACAGAATTTACATTGTGTTTTAGTAATTCTTTTCGCGTTGTTTCACCAATAGAAATTACACGTTGATCACTGATTGAATTTTCCGTATTAAAAAATGCTTCAACATTGGAGGGGCTTGTAAAAACGAGAACATCAGACTCTGGTAATTTAAAATCAAGTTTTTGAATTGTTTTGTAAACGATTAATTCTGTTACTTGTGTTTTCGGTAGTTTTTTCTGAATTGTTCTCAAACTCTTATCAGAAACAGGAAAAAGTGCTGAGCCTTTTCCTAGTGCTTTTACAAATCGTTTTGCAACTTTTTGCGTATTGCCTTTGCCTATGTAATCTGCTTGTGCATATTTTGCTAGTGCTTTACCGGTAGCTTTTCCAATAACTCCAAATTTAGTCCCGTCTTTATAAGATGGTTTATTTTCAAAAAACGCAGAAACTGCATTGCTAGAGCTAAAAAATATCCAATCTGATTCAGGTGTTTCTTCAAATGGAACAGGAACGATTTCAATTAATGATTCATCATGAAGTTTGTATCCTTTAGGCAAGAAACGTTTAAAATCACTATCCGATTTTAGTTCTCTAGAAATAAATACGCGCTTACTTTCTTTTGCCTTGAGTAATTCTACTATTTCCTCAGCAGAGGTGTTTTCTGCGTAAAGTCTTTTAGGAATTCCTTCCCAAGTTTCTGCTTGAGAAACCCAAGTTTTCATGATTCCATATTCTTCTTCACAGTAAACTCCCAGGGGTAATTGGCATCCGCCGTCCAATAGATTTAATACTTTTCGTTCAATGTAAATACGCTTTTGCACAGATCTATCGTTCATTTGTTGAAGTAGCTTGAACAATTCCGTATCGTTTTCTCTTATTTGCAATCCAAGTACACCTTGTGCAGGAGCCGGAATAAATTCTTTTGGGTCTAATGTTACCACATGAAATTCCGAAAGATCTATTTTAAGTCTGGTAACCCCTGCTTTAGCGAGCATAATAGCATCGTAATCTCCTTCTCTTAATTTATTGATTCGAGTTGGAACGTTACCGCGGAGTTCCTTAATTTCTATATCAGACCGAAAAGCTAATAATTGCGATTTTCTTCTGGCAGAAGAAGTTCCAACAATTGCTTTTTCTTTCATTGAAAATCTTTTACTTGAATTAACAGCTTCTTTTCTAATTAAAAGTAGCTCAGAAGGGTCTTCTCTGTCTGATACAGCTGCAACAAGTAATCCTCTTGGAGCGTTAGTTTCTAAATCTTTATGCGAGTGAACTGCTAAATCAATTTTTTTATTTAATAAAGCCTCTTCAATTTCTTTTGTGAAAAACCCTTTTCCCTCCATTTTATCAAAACTTAGGTCCTGAATCTTATCCCCTTGCGTTTGAATTATCTCTAGCTCAACAGTACATCCTAAATCTTCTAGTTGAGATTTCACTCTATATGCTTGCCACAAAGCGAGATCACTTCCACGTGAACCAATAATTACTTTCTTACTCATATTGGAATTATTGTTGATTTTCAATTAGTATTTCTCTCGCCATTTTCATGGGAACACTAATGTATTTTTTCTCTAAATAAGAAACCACTTTATCTAATACCTCTTTAGATTCTCCATCTAGTTGATTTAACTCTTTGGCAAAAACTTCAGTAAGGGCTTTTTCTTTAATATCTTTTACTGTTTTTGGAACAGCCCTCATTGCTATTTCAACTCTTCTAAGATGAAATGCTTTTTTAAATTCTTCAAAGTGTTCTTGTAATATCCTGTCGCATTTGGAAATTTCTTTCGCTCTCTCCTTTAGGTTTTGTTCAGCAATAACTTTTAAATCTTCTACAGCGATTAGTTGAACATTATGGTGCTTTGTTAGCTCTCGGTCAAAGTCATTCGGAACAGCAAGGTCAATTACAATTTTCCGAGAAGTATCATTATCTAATAATTTACTGTATACTTCTTCTGTAAATATTTTATTGGTAGATCCTGTGCAGGTTAAAATAACATCAAAATCTCCTTTGTAATTATTTAAATCGGATAAGGGCAAAGCTATTCCATTTACATTTCCAGCAAGCCATTTAGCTTTTTCCAAGGTTCTATTGAAAATAGAGAAATTATTAAAACCATGTTTATCTAGAAAACGAAGCATATTAGCATTGGTTTTGCCGGCTCCTACGACTAAAAATTTCGAATTACTATTTATGTTGAGGCTTTTTAGCTTGTGGTAGGCTAATGATACCACTGAAACGGGTTTAGTGGCTATGTCACTCTGCGTATAAACTGCTTTAGCGGCGTTAATTGTTCTTTCAATAGCCATTCGAATAACATCTCCCGTAAGGTTCATTTGTTTCGAATCTTCAAATGCTTTTCGAAGTTGTGTAATGATTTCTCTTTCACCAATTACTAAGGAGTCTAATGATGAAGCTACATTGAATAAATGCAAAACAACCTCTTCACCTTGCAATATAGAGCAGTTATCAGTTGCAAAACGTATTTGTTTAGAATCCCAATCAGGGTTAAATGCTTTAAAGAATTTAACTAAGTAATCATTCGTTAAATTTTCATTTGTGGTAAATATAAATTCTACCCTGTTGCAAGTAGAAAGATACATGAGTTCATTAATGTTGGCGTTTCGGCACAAAAAGTCAAGCCGGTCTTGTTTTTCCGTGTCTTCGACGTGAAATTTACCTATTTCATCTATGTTAGTAGTTTTGTGGGTAAATGCTATGGCTTTTAATGTCTTCAGAATTTCCAATTATTATGGCAAATGTGTTAAACAATCCCTCTTTTTATGTCATACAAATGTCATAGAATGTTAATTAGAACCTTTCTGAATAAATATTTTTTTTCGGGTTTTGATTCTGTTGATCAAAGACCAGTTCATAACTTCATCCAAAGTTTTTATTAGAGAAATAAATGAGGGCCTACCTAAAAACATTTGTAATGAATTTCATCAAGTAATCTAGAAGGTGCCATCTAAATATTGATGAAATAGAATTTGTTGAATCAACACGGATAATGCTGAAAAGTTGACAAAATAGAGGTTTTCAACCTTTGCTATTTAACAAGTTAACCAAACACCTTTAAAACAAGCATGTTGATTATCTTACCTTTGGTAGGTTAATAGCTGCCGTTATGTATAAAGTAATTACTATTGTTTGTATTTTTTTATTTTCAGGGTTTAATGCTCAGGAAAACGCTTTTCAGAAAAAGGGAAAGGTAAAATCTGATCAAGAAGTATATGCTGAAGGGCAGCCAGAATATTCCAGGGTATTGATTATTCCTTTTGAACCGAAAATGTACATCTCTAGTGCAGATAAAGAGATTGCTAATCGAACCAACCTTACTCATCAAGAGATCCGAGAAAATATGCGATATGGTATATCTAATCAAATGAGGCATGCGGTAGGAAAAGGAATGAAATCGATTTCGTTAATACATATTGATACCGCAGATGTTGGAAGAGATTTGGGGTACATTTATAATTCTATCGGGTATAAATACAAGCCTTTACCCGCAGAGGATGTTGCTAGGAATAAACAAAATGAAGAGGACGTAAAACCAATAAATAAATTGAAGGGATCATTTAATAAGTTGGTAAAGCATGATAATCTTGCTCCTAATGAAACGGATGGAGGAACACGGATAACAAATGGTCAGATTCAGTCAACGGTTAGTTACGGAGAGAAGTTTATGAATACGTCTATTCATAACCCTAATTTATTAAAAGTATTGGGCGCTAAATACAATGTAGATGTTTTTCTTTTCATTAATGAGTTAAATATTGAAGCTGCTGCACCCACTTCTAGGACTGGATTATCAGCATTGTCTTACAAAAGGAAAGTAAAAGTACATTACACCATTTTTGATAAGGATGGTAAAGAGCTTCACGGAGGTGCTGCTATTGTTTATATGCCAGCTACCACAAACGATATGAATAAAATAATAAATAACTATTTTCCAATCTTAGCGCAAAATATGTCCGATAACATGCCCGGGGCACAGACTTCAAAACTTGACCAGGAGAAATTGAAAGAGGAACAAAGAAAAGCTAAAGAACAACGAGAGGGGATTAAAAAACTATAGGAAGTTTCTTCATTTATACGTGCTAACTAAATTATTTTATTTGTTACCTATTTAATTAATGAGTTCCCCCAAGAGAAATTAATTCAACTCAGTTACCAAAATTTTCCTGTAAATAAAAAAAGGACTGTTATAAACAATGACAAAAACCTTATAAATGGACATAAAAAACACTGGAGAAAGGATGAAGTGCACTTTTTTATTTTTGGCGTAATTCACAAGAGCTAAATTGTTAAGAACTCTGAGAAACTAAAATGAAAACACTACGTTAAACAGTTACACAAAAAATAAAATGATTAATTTAAAAGGACATATATTCAACGAGCATTGCAGATTTAAATTAAAATCTGGAAAGGAGGTTTATGGAATAATATGGCAAGTAAGTGTTGAAGATAAACCCGGTTATTTCTTTACTTCAGCATCCCAAAAAGAAAAAATAGAAACATCTGAAAATCGATTGGAAATGATTCAAGAATTGGGTTTCGAATTAGATATTAATGATGTAATGATGTCTGAGAACCTAGCTTCCTAATTTTAATAATCTTTAGTTTATTTAGCTAATACTATACTAATTACCAAATCTCAAAACTTAAAAGACTTTAGGTAAAAAGGCTCAAAATAAGCCACATCTTCAAATTCCTTGTTGGAAAACTTTAGATAAGACAGATTTGTCATTCCTTTTGAAGAAGATAAATAATTTTCAATACTGACATTAGTAGGAATAACTGCATTGCATTTTTTAGCCCCATCACCAATCAAGATAATTTCTTTGGTGGCCTCGAAAAACTCTTCATCAATCACTTCTGCTGAAATAGAAGTGTGCATCTCAGCTTTATTATTAAATGCAGCTAGATAGACTTCCATTCTTCTCGCATCTATCATTGGCATCAAAATAGTATTTGTATCTACCACGTTATTGTTTAAATAACCCGTAGCTAATACCGATAAAGAATCTATACTGATTAATGGAATGTTTAAAGCATAACAAAAACCCTTGGCACTAGATACCCCAATCCGCAAACCCGTATAGGAACCTGGCCCTTTAGAGACACAAACTGCGGCTAAATCTTTAAGATCGTAATCTACTTGTGTAAATAACTCTTCAATAAATAAGTTTAGTTTTTCAGAATGAATGTATTTATCCGAGGATTCTTCTTTAAGGGCTAGAAGCTCTCCATTCAGACCAAGTGATACCGAACAAACTTTGGTAGATGTTTCGATGTTTAATATTAAGGTCATTGAATAGAGATTGGTAAGGTTGATTTTGTGTGGTTAGATAGTTTTAGTCTTTAGATTATTCAATACTCGTAACAATTACTTCAACTCTTCTATTTGCTTTACTTTGACTTTCTGTAAGCGCCTTTTTGTAAATAATTTTAGAGTTGCCATAGCCGACATAAGTTAGTTGAGTTGGTTTTATGTTTTTATCAACTAAGTAGTCGACAATAGCTTTTGCTCGCTCCTTTGAAAGTTTTTTATATATTCCTTTATTTCTTCCTCTGGCATTAACATGCCCTCCTATTTCGACGTTAATGTGTGGGTTTTCCTTTAAAAATGAAGTTAGTAGTATTAAATCACTTGCACTAGAAGGGAGAATGGTCGCTTTGTCGCCGATAAAACTTATGTGTTCAAATTTTAATTTCGAGCCTATTGTTAATTTTTTAAGTGGAAAAATAAGTGTTGAATCTCTTGTTGTTTTATGAAAATAATTAAACGTTTCTTGCTCATATCCTTTAGATGTAAGCGTAATTTTGTAACGCGTAAGTCTTCTAAAGTTATTTATTGTCAAGTCATCAATGTTCTCGTTATCAATGGATTCAGTGCTTCTTAAACCTTCAATTTCTATACTTAGGGATTCAATTTTTGCACCAGTTTGATCAACCGCGCTAATATGTATTTTGGGTGGTGATTCTTTTACTTCAGTAATTTCGATAATATCTACTGTGTCTTCTGTCGTTGTTTCGGCATAAATAGTTTCAAATTGGAAGCCTCCAATGGTGCCATAAGGACCGTCAATTATCAGATAATACTCTTCACCAGCAATTGCCAATAAGGGTGCGGAGAAAGAAGGCGAACCCCCTGCCGCAGCAAAGTTATTATCGTATCCATCTTTTAATCCAGTTACACTTTTTTCTTCAGGCTTTTTTCTGCATATATTGGAACGAACTGGAAGTGTTTTATTTGTAGCTATGGAATCACAATAATTATCGCCATTTATTTTAAAGATTGAAAAGTCATAATCTTCAGTCGGTAAATCAGGACGAATAAAAAATTCGAACTTTGCGTCTTTAGTGAAAATCAACTTAATCCAAAGTGTGTTGTGTTCTTTGGTAAAAAAATAAGGATTTCGAATATCATGTCCTTTGATTTCCATTTTGTATCCATGTCCTTTAGGTATATTTATGGAGCCGGTAATAGAGTCGTAAAAAACAACAGCTCCAGAACAATCTGATTGCTCTTTGCCAAACTTTTGCCCAAACCCAATATTGGTTAAAGCAAATAATATGATTACTAAAATGGGTTTCATTGGTTGCTATATGCAAGTTTAATGAAAGAATTTTAGTTACAAAAGATTATTCTTCAACAAAATAGTCTTTTCTCCTTGTCAAGACATCAAGTTGAATACACCCCGCACAAACGTTTATTGTCGTTATCCAAAGAAACGAGGTTAATCCTGGTTGGAGTAGTGTCGAAAGAAAGTTTCTGATGATAACTACTTGGTTGCCTGGAACGAAAAAAAACATGAAATACCACCCTGTTAAAACTGTTAAAAAACTTTTTTACGAAGAACAAAATTTTGTCCTAAATACACACGTTTGACTTGTTCATCATCTGCCAATGCTTCTGCAGTGCCAGACTTTAGAATTGCGCCTTCGAATAATAAGTAGGCTCTATCTACAATTCCCAGGGTTTCTTGAACATTATGATCTGTTATTAATATTCCTATGTTTTTTTTCTGAAGATCTAAAACAATTCGCTGAATATCCTCTACAGCAATTGGGTCCACTCCTGCAAATGGTTCATCAAGAAGAATGAATTTTGGATTAATGGCTAATCCTCTTGCAATTTCAGTCCTTCTTTTTTCTCCACCAGAAAGTTTATTTCCTAAATTTTTGCGAACATGTTGTAGTCCAAATTCATTTAAAAGAGACTCCAACCTTTCCTTTTGTTTGGCCTTAGAGAGTTGGGTCATTTGAAGAATTGCAAGGATATTGTCCTCTACGCTTAACTTTCTAAACACGGAGACTTCTTGCGGTAAATATCCAATACCCATTTTTGAACGTTTGTACATGGGAACTTTTGTTATCTCTTTGTCGTCCAGAAATACCTTGCCAGAATCTGGTTTTACCAGACCAACAATCATATAAAAGGAGGTTGTTTTTCCCGCGCCATTTGGACCTAATAAACCAACAATTTCTCCTTGTTTGACTTCTACAGTTACACCTTTTACAACTTCTCTGCCTTTGTAAGCTTTTTTTATTTCTTCTGTTCGTAAAATCATAAAATCGCTCTTAAAACTCAAATTGTAATTTCCCTCTAATTCCAAACGGACTAACTTTTATTCCATCCACTTCATGGCTTAGGTAGGATAGTCTCCAAACAGCATCTACCCTTAAAAATGAAAATATATTTTCGATTCCTGCTGCTAATTCCATGTAAGGCTTTGCTGTTAATGTGGTTGTATAATCTGCTAAGGCCATTAAATTAGTGTTTTTTTGTTGAAGCCTACCGTAAATTCCTTTAAAGGTAAAGACCTCTCGCCATTTTAATTTTCTAAGTAGTGGGATTTTATTTAAAAAAATACCTCCAAAATGTTGATGTACATTAAAACTGATATATTCATCACTTACAAATTCATTAATGTTCATTAGGTTGTAAGCGTCTTCGTTGTATCCCCAAGTTTCATTTCCAGGGTGCACTTCTAGCAAAGGATATGGGAGATTCCCCCAAACTTTTCCAACTGAAAATTGATATTTTGTAGTCCCAACGATGCCTAACGAAAACTTATGCTTATAACCAAAAACAAGTTTATGATATTCATATTCACTGTTAATTATATTTGGAATTCCATACGTGTAAAACAAGGTAAGAATAGGGTGTTTGCTTCCTAAAGAAACTCTGTCGAACTCCCCAGAAACATGTTTTTCATGGTGGGCATAGCGGATTAATAATGAAGCTTCAGAAGTTGTAATATTTGTTATTGAATCTAGCGTTGAAGTTTCTGTATTTGTTTTTATAAAAGGCGTTATTCCTAAAGGCGAAATCGAAGCATTCCGAAGCGTTAAAGTGCTCTGTAATCCAGCCGTCCATTCTCTCTCGAAAGAAGCGCTATATTCGGTATTAAACACCAGTTTATTTAGCGGATTTCTTCTTGCGATTGAAGATACCACATTTGCAGAATTAAAGGAATTTGAACTTAGCCCAATTTGCTCAACATCATGTTTGTAAACCAATTTTACTAACCTTCTTGGCTTTTTCGTGATAAAGAATCGTGTGCCACCTCCATATTTAAATTCTTTGTCTAATAAGCCATAAGCTGCGTATCCAGATATTTCTATAGATTTACTAAAGTCATTACTGGTTCTCCCTCCCATACTAAATCGATGTCCTTCAATCGGGTTCCAGCTGTATAGAGAATATATTGGGCCAAGTTCAAACTTTCCCATTATTTTGTATCCTGTAGCAATAGTTTTGATAATGTCAGTGTAACTTCTAATTATTGGTAAGTTATTTAATGTGTCGATCATGTTATAAATACCTTGCTCTTTTTCTGTCAATGTATCCTGTCGATGTGCAGCCCAGTATTCTTTGCTTTTTAATTGTACGCTATCTTCGACAACAATATTGTCCAACCCCTTATAGAATTCACCCAGTTTAGGTTTGTTTATCACAAAGTCAGAGTAATGGGTTGCTTTTCGTCCATAAAATCCAGTTTTATTTTTTGCTAAAGAAAAAGAGATGAATAGCTCATCTTTTGTCAACATCCAAACCTCATCTTCTACTTGTTGGAAAGTTTGCGTAATGGATAATTCTTCCACTAAATTAAGGTTGGCATCTTTTGCCATTTCGCCTTCAATCTTTTTAACGGCATAAGTAGTATCGTGAATCCATATAGTTCCATCAAGAGTTAATTCTCCTTTCCTCTTCGGCATGTATTTTAATTCATAACACCAATATCCATCAATATTCATACTATCTATTAAGTAATATTTATAATAATTTAATCCATAATTTGCTATTGGGCTAATGAAATCTCGTCCTAATAATTTTAGTTGATTTTCATAAACATTAATTTGCTGATACATATCCCCTGTAAATTGTGAGACACTAGCATTGTCAACTCCAGAAACTCGAGTAGCTTTTATTGTTTCTTTATGAGATTTTGGGTTTTTTTGATAGTGGTATTGCGAAATAGATTCTGAAATTAAGATAGGTAAATAAGGTTTCCCTTCTGTCGAATCAATATTATCGAATATAAAATCGAACTTTTTAAATACTTTACTTTTTTGAAATTTATTTGAGAGGTTATTAATGTCAAACTCCATTTTATTATAAACTTCGTATTCATAAGACTCCAGTTTTTCTCTATTATTAACGTGCTTATTTGCAATTACTTTTTTAAGAATTGGATGCGCTGGATTTATTTGATTGGGAATTACGATTAATTCAGGTAAATCTGTCGACGCTTCTGAAAGCTTAAAATTGACTTCTTGAGCAATATCTTTTTTAATGGCAATCGTCAACCTTGTGTATCCAACAAAGGAAGCTGAAAGAGAATCGGTTCCATAATAAGATTCTAATTCATAATATCCATCTAAATCTGTTGTTGCTCCAATTTTAGAGCCCTGAAATGTTACGTTAACAAAAGGAAGTGGTTCTCTACTTTCAACATCCGTTACAGTACCATAAACTTTTGTTTTTTGACTGAAGCTATTTATGGTTAATAGCAACATCATGCAAATTAATATGTAGACAGTTTTAATCAATTTATTGAAACGAAGTTATTTTCTTTTTTTTGCTACTCTTTTTGAGGCAATGATTCCTATTTCATAAAGAATTAATATGGGGAAAGACACTAATACTTGACTTATAATGTCTGGAGGCGTTATTATTGCAGAGAGTATCAATATGGCAACTAAGGCATGTTTTCTATACTTTATTAGGAGTGCTGGTGAAATAATACTTAGCTTGGTAAGAAGGTAAATAATTATTGGTAGTTCAAAAAAGAGTCCGCTAAAAAGAGTTGTGGTGGTTATCATTGTCAAATAACTATTGATGGTGAAGTTATTTTGAATTTCTGCGGTAAGTTTATAAGAACCAAAAAACTGAACGCATAAAGGACTGACTAAAAAGTAGCCGAACGCTATTCCAAAAAAGAATAAAAGTGATCCATAAAATACAATTCCTTTTGTTACATAGACTTCCTTGTTTTTAAGTCCTGGTTTTACAAAGCTCCATATTTGATGAAAAATAAATGGAAAGCACATTAAAAATCCTCCTACTATAGCAAAGTACATATTTGTGGCAAATTGCTGTGTCATTTCAATTGATTGTATGTCAATAGGGATATCTGTTCCGCATAATGTGTCTTCTAGCCCAAGTGATTGCGACGCCCAACAAAAGAATCGGTAGGTAGGAAAATCCATTTCTGACATGGCTAAATACACATGCTTAATAATAGGGTCTGTGTAAATAAATAAAACCGTTGCTATAATTAAAATGGCAATGGAAGACTTTACCAAACGCCACCTCAATTCCTCAAGATGTTTTAAGAAAGGCATTTTTTTATCGTCTTTTTCTTCTTTAGCCATTTTATATGAGTGTATCCAATGTTAAGGGCAGCGAAAATACGGAATATCGTTAAATTAATCATATATGAAGAGCTATATAAAAGAAGTATATCGTAATACGGAGCAAATTACGAACTGTGTTCGCTCATTCTCAGGCTTAGATCAGAATGGCTAATTTCATCATTTAATAAGCCGAATATTCTTTTCTTCTACTTATTTTTGTGTTTCAAATAAATGGAAAGGATAGTTTGAGCTCTCAGGTTATAAAATATATTTCATATAAGATAAATGCTGTTTCAAAACACAAGGTTCATTCACCATTTGTATTTGATTTAATCGTTGATGTTTTTGAAGACGATAATAGTTACTATGCCTTTCCTGCGGTAGAATTGATCCGTAAAAAACTCTTACTAACCAAACGGACTCTTACGGTTGAAGATATGGGAGCTGGCTCCCGAGTTTTTAAATCGAATGAAAGAAAAATAAAGGATATAGTTAAGCATTCTGCTCAGAAACCTAAATATTCACAGCTATTATTTAAATTGGTGAATTATTACCAATCTAAAACCATATTGGAGCTAGGTACATCTTTAGGTTTGACAACAGCCTATTTGGCGAAAGCCAGAAAAAAAGCTAAAATTCATACCCTCGAAGGGAGTCCAGAAATCTGTAAAGCAGCTAAAAATACTTTTAAATCCCTACTTGTTAAAAACGTGCAGTTGGTGCAAGGTAATTTTAACGATACCCTGCCAGAAGCTCTTTCCCAAATTGTGGTTTTAGATTTTGCTTTTTTTGATGGTAACCACGAAAAGAAGCCAACACTTGATTATTTTAATCAGTGTTTAGAGAAAGCAAATGAGCATAGTGTGTTTGTTTTTGATGATATCCATTGGTCGGATGAAATGACAGAAGCTTGGGAAGAGATTAAAAACCATCCCAAAGTAACTCTTACGGTCGATATTTTCCAATTTGGCATTGTTTTCTTTCGCACAGGAATAGAGAAACAGCATTTTGTGTTGAGGTATTAGCTATGTTTAGCTTTCCAAGCAACACTTCATTGCGAGTTCCTATTTAATTGGTGTAGTAATCTCATTATAGAATTCTATTTTTTTAGGTAATTGATGTTAGTCTCCATTCCTCCAAAGCCTTAGTCCATTAAGTCCATTTGATTCACCTAAGAACTTCTTTAGTTTAAATTCCTATATTTCTAAAATGAAATTGAGTAGTTACATCTTGCAGTTTGCAGTATTCGTTTGTATTGTTTTATTATTTACAGAGTGCAGAAATAATGCAAAATTTGAACGAGACGTAAATACGTTTTTTGCAACATTATTCTTTCTTATTGTTATGATTATTGGAGGCATACCTTCCATTGTTTTTAGTGCAATAAGCAATAGGTCTCCCAAATCATCAATGCGTGTTGTTGCTATCGTATTTGTTTCTGTTTTTTCCTTATGTTCTGTAATTTCGATACCATTATTTGGAGAATTTTGGCGTAAAGGGGCAAAAGATTGGATTGCCTTTATAGCTTTTATTCAATATGGATCCTTGGCTCTTTCTTTAATACTAATTGTTGCAGGGGTCAATAATAAAAACAAAATTGTTCAGAATAGACCACCAGACGATATGCCAATAAAGCATGACAAAGTAAAAGATGATGGAATAGATTATTTGGACGAAATCTTAAATGATTAACCTACTCCATTGACTGCGTTGGTTTAGAAGATAACTCGATTACCTTTTCGTATTCTTCAGGAGACAAATCATTGAAGAAAAAGTTAACGGGATTGATTGCTTTCCCATTTTTCCTTACTTCATAATGCAAGTGCGCGCCAACAGAAGCCCCTGTGTTTCCTACAAATGCAATTACATCACCTCTTTTTACTTTTTGCCCTTTTTTTACATTGTATTTACTACAATGCGCATATCTTGTTTTATACCCAAAACCATGATCAATAATCACGATCTGACCGTAACCACTCATCCAATTAGCTTTTTCTACTACACCATCACCCGTAACGTATATTTCTGTTCCACTTTTGGCTGTAAAATCCATCCCAGAATGTAGTTTCATTATTTTGTAAATGGGGTGCATTCGCATTCCAAACCCAGATGCTAAACGGGTTAAATCAGCATTGTTAATTGGTTGGATAGAAGGAATTGAGTGTAGGATTTCTCCTTTGGTTTTAATCAATTCGATAACTTCATCATAGGATCGTGATTGTGCAACTAACTGTTTCTCTATTTTCTCTATTTTTTTCGCTATATCGATAACTAATTCACGGTGCGCAATATTTTTATACTTATCAAACTTCATTGGGTTTCCCCCAGTACCTAAACCTCTTTTGTGCTGTGGGTATGGATCAGCCTCAAAAATAGCTCTGTATATATTGTCGTCTCTGCTCTGCGATTCACCTAGGATTACTTCAATTTCTTCTAATTCTCTCATAAAACTAATTAGCTCTTCTTTGGTCGAATCAACATCCAATTGAGCTTCTTTAGTCCCTTGGTTTTTAATATAGGGGTAAAGTAGGGCAACTATTATTGTTGCAAAAACAATGGTAGAAATGATGAAATAAGAAAACTTTCTAACATATCCTTGCCAGCCAAGTTCTACTTCTTCGTAGTTTAAACTCTCTGGATTGTATCTGAATTTGGTTTTTGACAAAATAGGTTTATTTGTGACTGTGAAATTAGGCTAAAATCGCTAAATTTGCAACCTTCTTGACCAGCGTAAGGTTTAAAGATATTGGTATAATAAAAATAAACGGAATGACATCTAAGGAAATACGTCAGAAATTTCTCGACTTTTTTGCTTCAAAGAATCACAAAATAGTTGATTCGGCACCTATGGTGGTAAAAGATGACCCTACACTTATGTTTAATAACGCAGGGATGAATCAATTTAAAGATATATTCCTGGGTAATTCAACTCCCAAAGATGTTCGTGTTACGAATTCTCAAAAATGTTTACGTGTATCCGGAAAACACAATGATTTAGAAGAAGTAGGTGTTGATACTTATCACCATACAATGTTCGAAATGTTAGGGAATTGGTCTTTTGGAGATTATTTTAAAAAGGAGGCAATCGAATGGGCATGGGAATTATTGACAGTGGTATATGGTTTGGATAAAGACCGATTGTATATTACCGTTTTTGAAGGCGATAAAGAAGATGGTACAAAGAAAGATCAGGAAGCTTATGATATCTGGAATTCAATAATTCCAGCGGAGTATATTTTAGCATGTGACAAAAAAGACAACTTTTGGGAAATGGGAGAAACAGGCCCATGTGGACCTTGCTCCGAGATTCACATAGATTTAAGAAGTGATGAGGAACGTAGCAAAACTTCTGGAATTGAATTAGTAAATATGGATCACCCACAAGTGATTGAGATCTGGAATTTAGTTTTTATGCAATATAACCGAATGTCAGATAGAAGTTTGGTCCCGCTTAAGAACAAACACATTGACACTGGAATGGGTTTTGAACGTTTGGCGGTTGCTTTACAAGGAAAAACGAGTAATTACGATACAGATGTTTTTTCTCCATTATTAAACAAGATAGAAGATTTGTCAGGGTTAAAATACCGTCCCGAAAATGAAGAAAAACATAAACAAGCATTGATGGTAAACGTTGCAATGCGCGTTATTTCAGATCACGTTAGAGCAATTGCTTTTTCAATAGCAGACGGTCAACTGCCTTCAAATACTGGTGCAGGTTATGTGATTCGAAGGATTTTAAGAAGAGCAGTACGTTATGGTTATCAATCTCTTGAATTGAAAGAACCATTTATGTATCGACTAGTGCCGGTTCTGGCAAATCAAATGGGAGATGCTTTTCCGGAATTAGTAAATCAAAAAGTGCTAATTGAAAAGGTAATAAAAGAAGAAGAAACTTCTTTTTTTAGAACGCTTGAGCTTGGTTTAAAAAGAATCGATCAGATTTGTATAAAATTAAATTCTGAAAAGAAGAATGTTGTGCCAGGTAAGGAAGTTTTTGAATTGTATGATACATTTGGTTTCCCCTTAGATTTAACCAACTTAATTGCTGAAGGTTATAAGATGAATATAGATGAAGTAAGTTTTAACGAAGAACTAGAAAAACAAAAAAGCCGTTCTCGTAAAGATGCTGAAACTGAAACGGGTGATTGGGTAGTATTGAAAGAGGACGATAAGGAAGAGTTTGTTGGATACGATTACACAGAATCTGATGTATACATCACAAGATATAGAAAGGTAATTGTAAAGGAAAAAGAAGTGTATCAGCTTGTTTTTAATTTCACGCCGTTTTATGCTGAAGGTGGCGGGCAAGTTGGAGATAGAGGGTACATTGAATCCCATGGTGCTAAAACATCAATTTTCGATACCAAGAAAGAGAATAACTTAATAATTCATTTTACGAATGAATTACCAGCAGATGCATCCTCTAACTTTAAGGCAGTAGTTGATACGAATAAAAGAACACTTACTGCTAATAATCATACTGCGACACATTTAATGCATGAAGCTTTGAGAGAGGTTTTAGGAACGCATGTAGAACAAAAAGGCTCTTTGGTAAACGAAAAATATTTGCGCTTCGATTTTTCTCATTTTAGCAAAGTAACTGACGAAGAGTTAGCTAAAGTTGAGGCTCTAGTAAATCAACGTATTCGTCAAAATTTTAGTTTGGAAGAGCAAAGAACGGTGCCTGTCAATAAAGCAAAAGAGATGGGAGCGATGATGTTGTTTGGAGAAAAATACGGAGATGTAGTTCGCGTTATTAAGTTTGGTAAGAGTATAGAACTATGTGGAGGAATACACGTTGAGAATACTTCTCAAATTGGAAGTTTTAAAATAACATCAGAAAGCTCCATTGCATCTGGCATAAGACGTATAGAAGCTATAACTTCTATTGCAGCGGATAAACACTTGCAATCTCAATTGGATTTAATTGATGAAGTTAGAAATTTATTAAAAGGTCCAAAAGACATAAAAAAAGCTATTTCTGATTTATTAGGTCAAAACGCTAAATTAATTAAAGAGGTAGAGTCATTTAAAAAAGACAAAACAGGTGATGTTAAAAAGGAACTGCTGGATGCTATAGAACCGATTAACGGAGTTAACTTTTTGGCGAAGCAAGTAGATTTAGATGGCGGAGCGATTAAAGATTTGGCATTTCAATTAAAGGGAGAAGTCGATGATTTATTCATGATATTGGGAGCAGAAAGTGATGGAAAGGTTGTTATTACAATTGCACTTTCCGATAGTTTGGTAACCGGGAAAAAAATGCACGCAGGGAATATGATTCGCGATTTAGCAAAAGAAATTGGCGGCGGCGGCGGCGGTCAACCTAACTTTGCAACGGCTGGAGGTAAAAATGCAAATGGAATTCCAAATGCATTAGAAAAAGCGAAAGAGTATATATTGTAATAAACCTGAGCGTTGGACCGAAGTTCTTAGGTGAGAAGAAAGTTCTGTATATTTACTTACCTTATAATTAAATAATAAAAACATGAAAGCAATTAAAATAATAGGAATGTCAATTATGACATTAGCATTAACAGGAACGGTAACGGCACAAAGAGGAGTTGCAACCACTACTGTTTCTTCAACAATAGATCAAGAATACATTACTGATGTGAAAACATTGGCATCATATTTCAAAAATAACGAAATACCTTCAAATTTCCCCAAACATGATGAAACTAGGGATGAAGAAGGAAATGCAAAAGTAGCTTTAAAGTGGATCGAGGTTCCTGCAAATTACTCATTATTATCTGATGCTGGGATTCAAAAATTAAACGAATACAAAGCTAAGAAGGCTGCTAAAGTAGCTCCAATGAAAAGGTAATTAGAACTTTTTTTATGCCTTAGGATTTGCATAAAGACTGACATCTTTGCCAGTAATTGTATCACTACAAAGGATTACTAATCTTTCTATAATGTTCCTTAGCTCACGGATATTCCCGGTCCAGTTTACATCCTTTAATGCTGTTATGCCACTTTCATCAATTTCTTTAAGAGGTAAACCTTGATCTTCACAAATTATTGCAAGAAAATGTTTAGCCAATATTGGGATATCATCCTTTCTGTCATTTAATGAAGGAACATGGATTGGAATTACATTCAGTCTATGATATAAATCCTCTCTAAAGTTTCCTTCTTCAATTTCTTTACGCAAGTTTTTATTAGTAGCGGCTAGCACTCTAACATCTACCTTTATTTCTTTATCTCCCCCAACCCGAGTAATCTTACTCTCTTGTAAAGCTCTTAATACCTTTGCTTGAGCTGAAGCGCTCATATCTCCAATTTCATCTAAAAATATTGTTCCGCCATTTGCAGTTTCGAATTTTCCAGGACGTTGCTTATGCGCAGATGTAAAAGCCCCTTTTTCGTGCCCGAATAACTCACTTTCAATCAATTCCGAAGGTATCGCGGCACAGTTCACTTCCACAAAAGGAGCTTTTTCTCTAGTACTTTTTTCATGTAATTGACGAGCTACTAATTCTTTTCCAGAACCGTTTCCGCCTGTTATTAATACTCGGGCGTCTGAAGGTGCAACTTTTTCAATCATTTCTTTAATTGCCGAAATAGCTTCAGATTCGCCAATTATATCAGTTACTTTTCCCTTGCTAACTTTTCGTTTTAGTTTTTTCACTTCTTGAATCACCTCTTTATTATCGAGCGCATTTCTTAACGTAACTAGGGTTCTGTTAAGGTCTAGCGGCTTTTGAATAAAGTCATAAGCTCCTTTTTTTATTGCTTCAACCGCGGTCTCTACATTTCCATGTCCAGAAATCATTACAACAGGAGTTTCGATATTATTTTCTACAACTTTATCTAAGACCTCCATGCCATCCATTTTAGGCATTTTAATGTCACATAAAATAAGGTCGTATTTATTTTTTAAGATTAGATCCAATCCAACTTTCCCATCTTCAGCAGTTTCTACAGTAAACTTTTCGAATTCTAAAATTTCTTTAAGTGTACTGCGAATAGGCCTTTCATCATCTATTACTAATATTTTTGTCATGGTGTGTTTTTTTAAGATGCCTTGATAGAAATAATTGTGCCGTTTATAAACGTTACTTATGTCTCAGCCATTTAAACATTTCTTTATAGGACGCTTTTTTTCCATACATAAGTATTCCTGTTCTATAAATACGGCCAGCAACCCAGGTTGTTCCAATAAAGGTCGCAATAAGTAAGCTCATAGATAATACAATTGCCCAGCCTAGTCCTTCGGCCCCCATGGAGACTCTAACTAACATAACAATTGGAGAGGTGAATGGAATTTGACTGCACCATTCTACAGCTGCACTGTTGGGG
>Ga0206130_10001297_pt1 | contig 37011 bp, 50 predicted proteins | sample Helgoland_Spring_9_FD_148637 | JGI IMG/M metagenome (GOLD analysis project Ga0206130, IMG submission 148637) | Pelagic subsurface seawater microbial communities from Kabeltonne, Helgoland, North Sea - Helgoland_Spring_Bloom_20160512_1 | ecosystem: Environmental > Aquatic > Marine > Epipelagic ...
GACGCACACACTAAACTATTTGTTTACGGCTACGTCAGTCACGCGGCCAACTGCTTGGTATGTTGCGTTGTTTACCAGCAATCCAGATGAGGATGCGTCAGGCACGGAAGTATCCGGCGGCGCATACGCTCGGCAGTCTGTTTCGTTTACTGTGTCTGGCAACACTGCGTCAAACTCGGCTGCGATTGAGTTTCCGACTGCGACTGCCTCATACGGCACGGTCACGCACATCGGCGTTTTTGATGCGTCATCTGGCGGTAATTTGATTGCGTATGCTGCGCTGACAACCAGCAAGGCAATTGACACGGGCGACGTGATGCGGATTCCATCATCTGACCTTGACGTGACTATGGACTAAGCCAATGGCTGACACCACATACAGGACTGGCTTTGGCACTGGTGCATTCGGTGTCAGGGCTTACGGCGTTGATGGTGTTTTAAAAGACGGTGAAGCCATTGTTATTGGCGTCACCTCGACTGCGGCAGCGAATGTTCGCGTTAGGCTTTCTGGGTCTATCATTGCATCCAGCTCCAGCAACACGTCAGACGCCACGAGAGTGCGCGAAGTCAGCGCGTCTGCCTCAGTGTCAGCGAGCAGCACTTCCGCAGCCCAGCGTGTCCGTGAGAGCGCCTCAGCTGTATCTGCAAATGCAACTGGCTCTACAACTGTTGAGCGCGTGCGTGAGCAAAGTGCAGCATCAAGCATTGCTGCAAGCAACACGGCAGCCTGCGAGAGAGTGCGTGAGCAAAGCGCGGCAACAGCGTCTAGTGCGTCAGTGAGCGCAAACGCCGCTAAAATTGTTAGCATTGCCCCGATTATATCTGCCGTTGCCACAAATGTTGTAACGGTTAATCGCGTTCAGTTTAGCGGTGCTTCGATTAATGCTGCCAGTAGTATTACTTGCAATGCTATTGAAAAGTGGGAGCCTTTGCCCGGCACGTCTGAAGTGTGGACGGAGGTTGATCCTGCGTCTGAAATATGGCAAGGTGCATCTAACGCAACCGAAAGCTGGTCTGCGGTTTCCCCTGACAATTCAGAATGGACACCAGCCCCGGCTACAGGTGAAACATGGGCAGACGCCGCATAAGGAGAGCAAATGCTTACGCAAAGCAGGTTAAAAGAATTACTGGTTTACCATGCTGATACTGGCGTGTTTACTTGGCGTTTTGGCAGACCTAAAGCGAAAACTGGCTCCGTGGCGGGTTCTGTAACTTGGAAGGGTTACTGGTTAATTGGCGTTGATGGCCGCCGCTACAGGGCGCATCATTTAGCGTGGCTTTACGAGCATGGTTATTTGCCATCACATCAAATAGACCACATTAATCACAACAAGCTGGACAACCGCATTGAAAATTTGCGCGAAGTTACAAACTGCCAAAACCATAAAAACATGGGAATACCCTCAAATAACAAGACTGGGTATCGCGGTGTTAGTTTCGCTAAGGACAGAAAAAAATATACCGCTCGCATAAAAGACGGCAAGTCTTACAGAAACTTGGGCTATTTTGAGTGCGCAGCAGCGGCGGCTATTGCTTATGCAAAAGCAAAAATTAAACTTGGGTATCACCCAAATCACGGTTTGAAACAGGAGGCATAAATGGCCGATACGACAACAACTACATATGGTCTAACAAAACCTGAAGTCGGAGCCTCAGAAGATTCTTGGGGATTGAAGTTAAACGACAATCTCGATGACATTGATAACCTGCTAGACGGCACAACGCCCATTACTGGCATTGATATTAATTCCGGCACAATCGACGGCGCAGTGATTGGCGGTGCAACGCCTGCTGCGATTACTGGTACGGCTATCACAGGCACATCGTTTGCCACGTCTGGCGATATGACCTTCGGCGACAACGACAAGGCCATCTTTGGTGCTGGCAGTGATTTGCAGATTTATCACGATGGGTTTAGTAGTTACGTTGAAGATAACGGCACAGGTGTCCTTCGCTTAAAAAGTGAAAACGGTGATGGAGTTGGACTGTATGGCGCATCAAATGCAGTAATGCTTTTTGCTAGAACCGGCGCGGAAGTAGACTTGCGGTATAACGGCTCAACCAAACTCGCCACCACCGCCACAGGTATTGACGTAACTGGAGAAATTACGGCTGATGGGCTGACTGTGGATGATGCAGATGGCGCAACAATTCGTATTCAGTCAAGTGATACATCCGTTGACGGCGGCTCTTTAGGGCAGCTTGAGTTTTATTCAAATGATACTTCAACAGGCGGCACAGGCGTAAAAGGCAAAATTCAAGTAACCGATGTAAGTTCATATGGGACTGCATACGAAATGAATTTCTTTACAGGTTATGTGACAGGTGGCGCACACGCTGAAACAAAGAAAATGTCCATTGGTGCTTACGGCGACATCAGCTTCTACGAGGACACAGGCACGACACCAAAGTTCTTCTGGGATGCGAGTGCGGAGGCTTTGACTATTGGGGATGCTGCAACTCAAGCGCCACTTAGTGTCGAGACAAACTCAAGTGGATTTGCGATTAGCATTGAGGAAAACGCAGGTGCAGAAACGTGGCAGATTGGCGTTGATGTTGACGGCGATTTGAATTTCCATAATAGTACTCTACCTACGCCCCAGTTTACTGTAAGCGATTCAGGAAACGTAGGCATTGGGACGACTTCGCCTAGTGCTGGTGCTGTTGGTGGCACTGTTGTTCACGTTCAAAATAGTGGTGGAACCGCTTCTGTTCGTGTTGACCGCAGCGATGCGTCTACGGCTGGCACATTGTCTATGACATCTGGCAATACGACGAATGGTTTTTACGGTACTGGCGCAAAGCCGATGGTGTTTTCTACAAACGCCACAGAAGCCATGACCATCGACGCATCGGGCAACGTAGGCATTGGGATAACAAATCCTGCTCAACTTTTACACGTTCAAGCAGGTGTCACAGGCAACGGCACAATCAGAGTGGGCGGTGGTGCAGGTTTAGAAATAAGCCATGACAACTCAGGAAGTACCGTACAAAGGATAGACAGTTTATATCGTACAACATCTAATGATACTAATTTACAGTTACGAACAGGAACACTTACTTTTCATACAGGCACAGCATCTTCAGAACGTATGCGCATTGACTCCTCGGGACGGGTAGGCATTGGGGTGAGTTCGCCTACAGAGAAGCTGGAAGTCATACAAGGTTCAGGTACGACAACTAGGGCCGTTATTGGTGGAGGCACTCAAGCGGTTCTTGTGATAAACGGAGACAGGGACAATTCTGGTGATGGCGGTGAAGAAGACGCTACTATATTGCTTGCTACTGATGGCTCGTATGATAGCTCTGTCAATAGTGGCCTTGGCTCTTACGGGTTTCGCATTGGGGCCATCAACAACGGCGGCTCAACCGGCCTAAAGTTTACTGAAGCTCAAAACGGTTCCGACTTAGAACGTATGCGCATCGACTCATCGGGCAACCTGCTTGTGGGGACTACTGACGTTGCTCCTTATGTCAGTTCCACTGAGACTGGCGCTGTTTTAAGAAATGCTTTTGGTCTAGTAGGGGCTTCTAGGGATGGTGGGGCTTCTGCTATATTCAACAGACTTAACTCAGACGGTGAAATTGTATCGCTCCGCAAAGACGGCACCACGGTGGGGAGTATTGGGGTTAATAATGGGACAAACCTTTACCAAGCCTCTAGTGCAGGTGCGGGTCTTAAAATGGGTTCAGTCAATATTGTTGCATCAAACGCTTCTGGAGCATCAAATGACAATGCGATTGATTTAGGCTCGACATCTACACGCTTCAAAGACCTCTACCTCTCTGGCGGTGTCTACCTTGGCGGCACTGTGTCGGCTAATAAGTTGGACGATTATGAAGAGGGGACGTTTACTCCCACGGCCTTTGGAACTACCGCCGCTGGGACCACGACCTATGGGTCACAAACTGGGTCTTACACCAAAGTTGGCGATACGGTTCATGTAGATATTTATATTGCTTGGACTGCAATGACTGGTACTGGCGATTTAAGAATAGGTGGTTTGCCATTCACGTCTTCTAGCGCATCTAATTATTATGCTACTGGCACTATCGTTCCCTTGCTAGGCTTTACTTGGCCTTCTGGAGCAACCCAGCTAAATCCAATTATCAGCGCTAGTGATACAGCAATGTCTATTTTTGGCTCGGCTACTGATTCAAACTCAGACGGAGCAGCAACGGATAATGAAATAGTCGCTCTTGCAATAACGATAACTTATAAGGTTTGATTATAGCCCACTGCATAACTTTGGGCCGGACAGTCCACGCGCCATAAAGGAGATAAACGATGGCATTAACAGAAGAAACAGTCGAAGACAAAATTGAAATTGTCGGTGACTTCAAGCACGTTCAGGTGAGAACCGCAGTCGTCATCAAGCGTGACGGCGCAGAAATCAGCCGATCATTCTCACGCCATGTCGTTGCACCGGATGCAGATATCACAGGCGAAAGCGCAGAGGTTCAAGCCATCTGCGCAGCCGTCCACACACAAGCGGTTAAGGATGCTTACGCCGCCCATCTAGCCGCACAGGAGGTTTAACCTATGGCAATTATTTACACTTGGACTATCCCCACCTGCGAACACGACATCGCAACAGGTGGGATTAACGTAGTACACTGGCGCTGCACAGGCGTAGACGGAGATCACTCTGCGTCATCCTATGGCACAGTGGGCTTAACACCTGACCCATCTGCCGCTGACTTTGTTGCCTATGCAGACGTGACTGAAGCACAGGCTCAAACATGGGTCTGGGCCAGCGTATCACAGGAAGATACGGAAGCTGCTATCGCTGCAAAGATTGATGCGATGGTAAACCCAACCGAAGCCTCGGGAACACCTTGGGCTGCTTAACTTAACTTAAAAGGAGATCACTATGACTGAAGACAAAAAGGTCATTACGATTGACGACATCGAGTACACTGAAGATCAACTGTCAGATGAGGCAAAGGTCTGCATTAATCACATTGGCTCACTGGATCAGAAGATTGGTTCAGCACAGTTTAACCTGACGCAGCTTCAAGGTGGCCGTGAGTTCTTTATAGCGCGGCTGAATGCAGCGCTTAAACAACCGGAAGAAGAAGATGGATAAAAGAACAGCAGCATCAGCACATGAACGGATCGACAACATGGAGAAGCAAGTAATTGCAATTCAAACTGAGATGAAGATCCAATTCAAAGATTTGTTTGGTCGCGTCAAACGAATGGAAAGCATTATGCTTGCTGCTACTGGGTCTATCATTGCGCTCTTAATCACAGTCCTAACAAAGATGGGCTGATGATCTGTGTTCTCGCCTTTGTTTCATTCAACCACGCTTGGACACAAGGCGGGAACCGGTTGTTTCAATACTGTTTCTATAACTGCGGCACTGCAAAAAATGGTTTATGGTATGATAGGGTTTATCGTGTCAGCTATTTGTTTGTCTGTCCAGCAAAGTTTGTTGAAACATGATTGATCCGTTTACAGCTTTTGCCGCAGCGCAGACTGCCGTATCTGCTATCAAGAAAGGTATCCAGCTCGGCAAAGACATTGGCGGCATATCCAATGATCTGGCTAAATTTGCTGGTGCTATTTCTGACTTAGAGTTTGCACACAAGTCAGCGGAGAACCAGCCTTGGTATGCAGTGCTGTTCGGCAGTGCTGGCCCCAGTGCAATAGACATCTTCGCCAAGAAGAAACAGGCGGAGGCTCTTCGTGCAGACATTAAGCAATATATTCAGTTCGGCTACGGCCAGTCGGCTTGGCAAGAACTCTTACGCATCGAAGCTCAAGTGCGCAAAGATCGTCAGAAAACTTTATATCGCAAGGCGGAGATTAAGCAGGCGATTATCGAGTGGACTTTGGGCATTCTGGTGGTGGTATCAGGCATTGGTATCCTCTGCGTGGGCATTTATTATCTCGGCAAAAAACAAGGAAAATGGTAATGGCACACACAATACTTGATGACTGGAAAGTTCTGCCACGCTTGATGATGCTGGCGGTCACTGTGCTGACGTATCAGGCGGTGCATTGGTTCATGGGGCTATCTGACCCCAGCGTTGCACAGTCAGGGCTTGTAAGCGTCTGTATGGGCGCTCTCACAGGGTGCTTTGGTATCTGGATGGGCAAAGAGTCCAAGACTACAGTTACAAACACAGCTTCATCGTCGAAGGTAGAGTATGAGGTGGACAAATGATACAGGCTCTGATCGGCCCATTAGCTAACTTAGCCGGAGGGTGGCTGGATGCAAAGACTACGAAGCAGGCTGCTGAAGCCAAGCTCAAGCTAACTGAGGCGGAAGCCAAGGCAAAGATCATGCTCTCTGAGCATACGAGCGTTGCCGATTGGGAGCGCATCATGGCAGAGGGCGCAAAATCAAGCTGGAAAGACGAGTGGTTTGTTATTGTCTTGTCGATACCATTGATCCTGGCGTTTATCCCAGGCGCAGAAGGCTGGGTTGACCGTGGGTTTGAGCAGCTTTCCAAAGCACCCGACTGGTATTTTTACAGCTTAGGTATCGCAATCAGCGCAAGCTTTGGTGTGCGCGGTGCGCAGGCTTTGTTTAAGAGGAAATGAAATGACATACAAACTATCACAACGTAGCCTTGACCGAATGGAAGGCGTAGACGAGCGTTTAGTTGCCGTTGCTAAAGCAGCCATAGGCCATACAAAAACCGACTTTGGTGTGATCTGTGGGCTTAGAACCATTGAAGAACAGCGTGAGCTTTATAACAAAGGTGCGTCAAAAACTATGAAGTCTAAGCACATTGACGGCAACGCTCTCGACCTCATGGCTTATGTAGGTTCTCGGGCATCGTGGGAAATAAAGTTGTATTTTGACATTGCTGATGCGGTTAAGCAAGCTGCTATTGACGTAGGTGTTAAGGTGCGTTGGGGTGCTTCTTGGCATATCAACGACATCCGAGAGTGGGATGGAACAATGGAAGAAGCGTACAATGCCTACGTTGACTTGCGCCGCAGCCAAGGAAAATCCCCATTTATTGATGGACCTCACTTTGAGTTAGTTGTATAAGATTCGAGTGGGTGGCTATCATCACAAGATAAAATCGACTTGCCGTAAGTAGTGCGACGGTGGTTGTTTAGCCTAGGATGACGTTGCTACCAAATGTGCCAGCATTCCTTTCAACGGCCACCCACACGATTATTTTCTAATCATTATTTTTCTTCATAGCGTCTTCGACTTTCTTGCGATGCCTAATGTTAAGTTCCATCCGGTCGCTTGACTTGCCTGTACTAATCACCAAAGTGACCCCAAATATTTTCTTGATTAGATAACTGAGCATGGTTTGTTTCCTTCCTAAAATATAATTGCTATCAGGGCCATTACTCCAATTCCACTGGCAAAGCCTACAAACGCGCCGACCGCGCCTGCAATCTCAATCTTCTTTTCCATTTCCTCTTCGCTCATAGCGTTCCCCCTACCTTAGTTTTTTTCTTTATGCTGCGCTGATGATCCTGCCATTTGGCTGCGTAGATTAACTCATGTTTGACGGCGTTATCCAGATCGCTCTGAAGTATGTCACGAAACCGATTCTTTAGCTTTCTTTTGTAATGGCCCTTTGAAGTATCTCGCCTAATGCGAACAGGCTCTCTAGCTGCTGCTTGAGGTTGTGCCGGTTCTGTTTTTTTGCAGTCTCGATCATGATTGATAGTTGACGTTGACTTCGGGCCAATGCCTGCTTGCCTTCTTGGTTCATCGCTTTTCTGCCTTCCATCGATAAATTTTATTCCGTATTTTTTTGCAATATCAACAACGGTTTTATACGGTATCGACATAAGAACAGATGCTTCTTTCTTTGTCAGCTTCATTTCTGCTGCCTTGATGCACTTGATAACATCTTTACCGGTCATTTCTTTTTCCTTCCGTCTGTCTCCCATGTGATGCTGTGCTTGCGGCAGAACGCGCTGAGTAAAGCCTGCGACATCTCTAGTTTTTCAGCCGCCTTCACTTGTGTTACTTCTCCAGCAAGATCTTCAACCACGCCAATCAACTCCCGCTTTTGACGCGCCTTCATTTGTTTCCAGGTCTCCATCATTCTTTTCCTAACTGTGCGCCTAATACCTTGAGGCAATTCTTGTATCGCTTGTCGATCTCTTCCTTGAACCCGTCAGATAGCTTGTCGATTTCCTGCTGGTTCTGCTCGGTCAGCTGACGCAGCATTGTCATGCGTTCCCGTGGCGGGATAATGGTCCCCTCTTTGGTGGCTTCCAGTTTGGTATAGGCTGCAATTAGCTTGATGAGATTGGCGGTAAACTCTTGCGCGTCTCCCGATCCTTTCTCTTGCCCGATATGGTTTTTCAGCGTGAGCAGATCTCCGGCTGGTGGTGCTGGTGGCGGCTGCGTAGATTGAGCCTGTTGACTTTGTGCTGCTGCCTTGCGCGGTACAGCATCGATCTCATTGAGGCTGGCATATGTCCCACCATGCAGGCCAATAGAAGCCAGAGCGCGGCCTATGGCGCTGGTTTCTGCGTTCTCCAGGGCGCTTGTCTTGTTGACGTTACCCTGGCCCCTGATTTCTTCAGCCATGCCAGAGCCGACAACCATCCCGGCGCTGTTTGTGATCGATGCCTTGACGACAACTCGCTTTCCATCGTCTGTAAGGATCTCGGTGTTGATCCCGTGATCTGTGCCAAATGCTTTGCGGAATGCTTCAACGCGCACAAACACCTCGGTGTATTTCTTGCCGCCGCGCTGCGTGACGCCGTGGGTGCGATTGAGATCGTTCACCTCGGCCATGGCTTTTTGTAGTTCACTCATTATTTAATCCTCACTGTGACAGACGCGCTGCCCATTTGATATTCGCAACCTGGCACAAGCTCCCCTGCATCCATCTGCTTCTTGATTGCTGCCATGTCTGGCTTGACTGTGACCGTTGTTAGCTGGCTCGGGATGTCGTGCGGATCTACGACCACAACTTTCTTGCGTGGCTTGGTCCGGCTGACTGTGCCCAGAGCGTGTTGGATCTTAGTCTGGCCAATTGCATCGAGCAAGTGACCAATCGTGATCGAGAGCGCTTCCTGTTTTGCTGAGAGGCGTTTTGCTCTGGCGGTGTAGGTCGCCGCAAGATCTTTAACGGTTGCCTCATTGGCAGAACACTCGGTGCGCTCTTGGATAAGCTTGCCCAGAATGTCCATTGCATCGGTCTCTCCGTCCAGAGTGTCCAAGAATGTGTCCTGATCGTCTCCGGTCAATAGCCTGATGTGATCGGCCATTTCGCGGATCTCTTCGAATTTAATATACATATTGTTCCCCTTGTTTTGTGACGGTCCAAATGATCTCGCCGTTGCCGTACTGGTTTTTGTGACGCCGCCCGGTGTCCTCGATCAACTCCATTTCTTGCAGTTCCGTTAGGCGTGGCCTTATGCTAGTGATAGGTAGCCGCAGAGAAGCGCTTATCTGCTCCCCTGACCCTCCTCCCAGGGTCGAAAGCGCTCGCAGGGTCTCCAATCTCCTGCCTGTAACCTTTGTGGCCACCTGGTGCGCCGCCGCGATCTCTGTGTCCCCAGCATCGCGGTGGTGCATCTTTTTTATGTTCACTTCATGGATCTTCATCGTCTTCCTCCTCGAATATTGCGCCCTCTCCCTGACACCGTTCACAATCAACCGGATCTTCGTAAGGCTCCCCGATATCCCGATCAAAGCTTTGCCGCCGGTAAGTGACCTCAACCACCTTGCCATCTCCCTCGCACTCCGGGCATACCACTGACGCCCTCTCGCGCTGGTCCTGGAATATGTCTTTGACCTTGCCCATCACAGAACCCCCGCAAAGAAAAACAGAAGGTAGAAGGTGAAAAACAGGCTCAACACTCCGATGGTATCTTTCAGCCACTCTTTCCAATCGTTCATTGTATTGCTCCCAATGGTGCTAAGACTTGGCCTTCCGGCGCTATGATATCTATGAAACATTCGACAAATTCATTGTTTGCATAGATCTTTTCCTTTGCAGCAAAAGCGTCAGCAAAGCTGTCAAACTCTCCGACAATCCGCACCGCATAGGCGTCAATCTTTTTTAGTATAAAGTTCATTGCACTCTCCTTTTGACTTAATGATGCGCCCGAAGGCGCACTGTTAAATCAAGCGTACCAACTGCTATACATGGGCTTTCCATCCCAAGGGCTTGCGTATTCAGAGTAACTAATCTTAATCCGGTTATTGCTTACCAAAGCCTTGAAAGGCTTTCCGGCAACATTGCTGCCAGCAACAACATTACAGCACATAAAGCCTTCGCTGCCCTCAACTTCCCGGCTGGATATCCGAACACACTCAACGCTCCGCTTGCCGATCAACTTTAAAACCTTAAAAAAGCTTACATTGGTTTGGTCATAGCCCCAGCTAGAAGACAAGATGTCGCCAACAGCCCATGTGCAAGGCTCTTGTGCTTTAGCCTTCCGTGCCGCTTTCATTTCGTTGCTGATCTTGATGGACTCTATCTGGTCAGCGATTTTCTTTTCCATCCGTTCGCTGGTTTGAAAGCTGTAATGCCAGTTTGGTTTAGCTGCCTTACCTATAAAACACTGACAAGCTGGCTTGCCCTTGCTTGTTTCGTAAATGTAAAACTCAGCGTTAATGTCTTTTGGAGCAATTTTTACAGCACCTTTTTTCTTGTAAAACTCACGAGTCATTTTCATTTAAGTTTCCTCCTAACAGATCCGCATTACTTGACCGGCTTTCGCCGCATCGCTCCAGGCTTGCTGCCCAGCCTCGTCACCAGACTGAACCAAGGCCAACAAGCTTTTCTCGAAGATGATATCCTCGATGTCAGTCTGCCGCTCACCGGGCTGGCTGTTGTCGCCGTTGTCGAACAAGTCGAACATCGCGGCGTCTTTCTGAATCCTAGCCATTTCTGATTCCTCTCTTGATTAACTTACTCTTAATAGATAAGGTGATATCACAATAAAGGTCAAGGGGTAAATCAAACTTTTTTTAAGGTATTTGATAACCTGCTGAAAGAAAAGGAAAGAAAGTTGAAATACCAAACAAAGACGGAAGCAAAAAAAGCTCTGGTGGTCCGATTGCCTGCCGGTGTCAAAGCCCGATTAGATATCTTTTCCCAATCGCAGGGGATATCACAAAGCCGGTTGGCTTCTGAGCTGATATCGGAAGGGTTGCCCACCACATCCATCGCAGCAAGCACCGCCGCACGGGCTTCGGCGCGCAGCGGTGTTGTGATCGAAGACGATGACAAGTCGGACGTCACAGACTGGCTGAAACGGATATGACCACCACTTACATTTGGCTCCCTGGTCAACCAATCGGAAAGGGGCGGCCCAGGTTCACCAAAACGGGCAGGGTCTACACTCCAGAGAAAACGCGCCGGTATGAGCATCGGCTGGCCGGTACTGCATCAAATTACATGATGTTGCACCAGCTCGAACCAACAGCAGGGCCATGCCAGATGGTAATCAAGGCGCAGTTTGATATCCCTAAGAGCTGGACAAAGGCAAAGAAGGCGGCGGCTGAGGCTTATGAGATATTACCCGGCAAGCCTGACATCGACAATATCGCCAAGATCGTTTTGGATAGCTTCAACGGCGTGGTCTTCGAGGATGATGCCCAGGTGTACGATCTAAAAGTTGTCAAAACTTATGGAGATCCATGTTTGTTGACAGAGGTCACTTGCTGGAAGTGGTAATAGAAACGCCCCTGCAATTTCTTGCAAGGGCGATAGGACTAGGTTACATTGGATTTGAACAGTCAATGCAGGGTCAGAATATATAAGCCCTGCCCAAATGAAAAGGGTTAAAACGATGTCGCATTACATGACTGCACTTGCGATGCAGCAAAAGGGATTGAAGCCAGCAACCAAGGTTGTCTTGTATTGGCTGGCTGACCATCACAACAGCGAAACAGGTTTATGTTTCCCAAGCCTCGGCATTCTAGCAGAGGAATGTGATTTGGATCGATCAACAGTTATCAGGCATATTGCAATTCTTGAGGGCAAAGGGTTGCTGATGAGGGTGCATCGAAAGCGAAATAACGGGTCATCTACCAGCAACGGCTATCAGTTATTGCTAGAAAAACAACCAGTCGCAAAATACCACCCCCCCCGCCGCAAAAACCGACCCCCCCCAGTGGCAAATTGCGACCCCCTTAACCTTGTAAGTAATAACCTTGGAAATATAACCAATAATATATCGGCGATTTTTGATGATCTCTGGGCAATTTATCCAAAGAAGGTTGGCAAGGGACAGGCGCGAAAGGCATTCAATGCAGCACTTAGAAAGGTCGATCAGGATAAGATCCAGCATTCGCTTTCGCTCTTTGTCCGATCATGGGGCAACCAAGATAAGAAATTCATGCCGCACCTAGCAACGTGGCTGAATGGTGAGAGGTGGGATGACGAGATCCAGCAACCCTCATTGCAGGATATGACAAGCGACCAGCAGATGCAGGCAATCCTGGGATCGATCCCGACCGACAGAAAGATGATCCAATGAACTACGAGCAGAGAACAAAAGCGATTGGCGCATGGCTCCAGAAAGAGTTGCAGTCCTACGATGTACCGGCAAACCATACGCCCGAAAGAGCAGCAACCGAAATGAGTGCAATGGTCGAAGACATCAACAGCGAGATAGTTAGCTCCATAAACGAGGAAGGGCTGACAAACATCCTCCGCAACATGGGCAAGGACATCCGCAAGAACAATCGCACCCGATCATGGCCCACCATCTACAACATGGTCAAAGCTGCACAGAAATGCAGTGACGCATTCAAGCCACCAATTCTAGGCCCATCAAAGTCAGTCGCCTGGGATAGCGATGCCATCAACGCAAGGCGCATGAACCACGGTGAAGCCGTAGCAGATATCTACATTACCGGCACCGGCGCAGACAGGCTATTAGAAAAAAACCTCGTCACGATGAACGTGATCCAAATGTATCGGCAAAGCCTGGAAGAAAACCGCATAGAGACATACGCCCGGAGAGAGCAGCCAGCCGACCCAATAGAGGACTATCCGTTTTGAGACCCAAACAACTCAGAGCCAAAGATCTGCGAGCCTTTGCAATCGTTCCCATCAGAGCGATCAAAGACCCACGGATCACGCCCAAAACGCTCCGGGTTCTCATTGCCTTCTGTAGCTACTGCGACAGCATCGGACGCACCTTCGTCAGCAATGAACGCATAGGCCAAGACATCGGCAGCAAGAGAACAGCAGTAGGATACCACGTCAGGAAGCTTAGAGATTACGGTTACATGGTTTATGCCAAGCCATTCTACAAAGGCCAGAGATCCACAAGCAACCGCATCGTCTTCGATCCTCACGTTAAATACGAAAACACACTGCGCTCCAGGCTAACAGCCAAACAGCAAATGGAACTAAGCGAAGCAGAAACAAACGCACAGCTTCAAGAGCAGATAGATAAATCTGGCACTAACTGCGAGGTTGAACTGGACTTATCTAGGTTAAGGGCTGAATTTCAGTGTCTCACGACAGACTATTTCACGAGGGCAATTGGCGCTGGATGGAGGATCAAGCCGGATGTCGTGCAGTCAGCAGCGATCATGCTGGCTAATCAGGCCGTAGAGCTTCTCACAGAGCCACACAGTGACGAAACAGAGGCGGCATAGGTATGGGTAGCCAAACGATCCTACCGTCAATGGTTCGGGCGCACAGCGAGTCAGGCTGTATTAAGAGTTATAATCCACATTATGTTAAATTGCAGACACAAGATGTTGTGGTTGACGGGCATCGAGGCACAAGAACACCACGATCCTGCCACATTTGGAACAGCACCCCTTGCCCCCCACCCCCTCGCGTCTACTGTGCAGTCCCCCACGAAACTATTTTCCAAAAAACCATGAAAGGGTTTACCGATGCCAAACAAGAAACCGGGATTATATGCGAACATCCATGCTAAGAAGAAGCGTATTGCGGAGGGCTCTGGCGAGAAGATGCGGAAGCCTGGTAGCAAGGGCGCTCCTAGTGACGCTGCTTTTCGCAAGGCAGCCAAGACTCGGATGAAGAAGTCTTATGGATGATGGTGTGACTGTGTGGGTTGTTTATCCAGATGGCCTGCGCATTTACCATGATGGTAAGCAGGTTGGTTTGATACCTACTGATAAGTTTCCCAATGTGATTAGGGATCTTGCAAAGGGGCTATTGTAATATCGTTTTCTATGCGATATCGTAATCCCACTGTAAAGTTGTATAGGAGATACACATGAACAAGCGATTTAGTGTTGTGCAAGCGAAGGAAGTGCCTGGTCGGGATAAGCCTGTTTGGCTTCGTCATGGCATTGCCTTTCAGAATGACAAGGGGATCAGCATCAAGCTTGAGGGATTGCCTTTACCCAACAAGGAGGGTGAGGTTTGGTTGAAGTTGTTTGAGGATGATGGCAACCGTTCTCAGCAAGCGGCTCCTGCTGCTGGCAAGCTGGACGATGAAATTCCGTTCTAATGGCTAGAAAGAAAGAGGATAAGATAAAACCTATCCCGCCGGTTGGTCGGTTCGGTGGTGCGCGTGTGTTGCAACGCCGGATTGGCCGGTCGGAGACTTTGGCTCAGAACAAAGAGGCTGTTGCGACTGAGCTGATTGCGATGGGTACGGCTCGTATGACTGACATCATTGATCTTCATACTGGTCAGGTTAAGCCGCTAGATGAGATCCCTTCTGAAGCATTGGCTGCGATCAAGAAGGTTACGGTTGGTCAGTACGGCACAACGATTGAGATGTTTGACAAGGTGAGTGTTCTGCGTGTTCTGGCTAAGGCCAGTGGCTTGCTCGATGTAGAGAAGAACGTGGACAAGCCTTCGATCATTGGGATCAACATGAAGGGTCCAGAGATCACTACAACATATGAGGCTGACGATGACTGATCTCCCCAGCATGAACTTGGATTTCTCTAAGTCTGCTACGGTCTGGAAGTTTCTACACGACAAGTCTTTTGTTCGCGGCCTGATGGGTCCGGTGGGATCTGGCAAGTCATACGGCTGTGCTGCTGAGATTATGTTAAAAGCTGTTCAGCAAAAGCCCTCTCCGCGTGATGGCATCCGGTATTCCCGGTTTGTGATCGTGCGCAACACCTATCCAGAGCTTAGAACAACTACGATTAAGACCTGGCAGGAGCTATTCCCGGAAGATGTATGGGGTCAGATGCGCTGGCAACCGCCTATTACCCACCATCTTAAACTCCCCAGCAGAGATAATGCCCCTGGTATTGACTGTGAGGTTATATTCATGGCCCTTTCTACGCCCCAAGATGTGCGTAAGCTGCTGTCATTGGAGCTAACTGGTGCGTGGGTGAATGAGGCTAGAGAGCTACCAAAGGCTGTGATCGATGGTTTGACCCACCGCGTTGGCCGTTATCCTACCAAATCCGATGGTGGTGCGTCCTGGTATGGCATTATCATGGATACTAACCCGCCCGATGCGGATCACTGGTGGCATGAGCTGTCAGAGAAGAATCCTATCGGTGGCCGATTCCCGTGGAAGTTCTTTCGTCAGCCAGGTGGTGTCTTGGAGGTGTCTGCCAAGGATCTACCAGAGAACCCGGAAGCAAATGGTTTTGTATTTTCCGGTGGCAAGTGGTGGATGGTTAATCCTTCTGCGGAGAACAAGACGCATTTGCCTGATGGTTACTATGAGCAACTTCTCGGCGGGAAGAACGCTGATTGGATCAGGTGCTATGCAGAGGGCAAGTTTACCTTCGTGCAGGAAGGCAGGCCGGTTTGGCCGGAGTATGACGATGAAATGATGTCTGCGGATGTGCAGTATGATCCGCAATACCCGCTACAGATCGGCGTTGACTTTGGTTTGACACCGGCGGCTATCTTTGGGCAGCGAACATCTGGAGGTGCGTGGAAGATCCTCGATGAGCTTGTGACGTTTGACATGGGGCTTGAGCGCTTTGGGCAAGAGTTGATAGGCAAGATCGCTGCAAGCTTCAACAAAGCAGAGGTGCAGATCTGGGGAGACCCTGCTGGGAACAAGCGTGACGAGATCTATGAGGTTACAGCCTTCGATCACTTGCAGTCTATTGGGTTTCGCGCACAGCCAACAGATAGCAATGCTTTCAATGTAAGGCGTGAGGCCGCTGCGGCTCCTATGAACCGGCTGGTTGGTGGTAAACCTGGCCTTCTCGTTAGCAAAAAATGCTTGAGGCTGCGGAAATCTCTGAGCGGCGGCTATTTCTTTAAGCGTGTGTCTATGGGCGCTGGGCAGGATCGGTTTAAAGACGCGCCGGTGAAGAATGAACACTCTCACTGTGGCGATGCTTTCGGGTATCTTATGCTGGGTGGCGGCGAACAACGCAGATTGCGGCGCGGAACTTATGGCGGAAGCTTTGCAGGTGGGCAAACATTCAGCGCAAGCACAGATTTCGAGATCTTCTAATGGCTTTAGTGCAGCTCCCCCAGGTAAGAATGGGCCACGACGAGCACATTGTGCCTCTAAGCTATGAGCATCTTGCCAGGATACGGCTCAAGAAAGAAAACCGTGACTTCGTAAACGTGATACCAAACTATCTGGATTACGTCTGGGATCACGCAGTAGATGGTATGAGCTGGGCAGGTATAGGCAGGGGCAAGGTTATCTCTGCATTTGGTATTAGGCCATTCTGGGACGGTGTTGCAGAAATGTGGCTTATACCTGGAGAGGAGATAGACCGCCATGCGATATCGGTTATACGAGCTTCTAAACAACTAACCGATACCGCAATAGCTAATAATGGCATAAAAAGACTACAGATCTGCGTAAATAGCGATAACGATACCGCATTTAGGTTTGCCAAGGCACTACGTTTCGAGGTAGAAAGTATTATGAGAAAGTACGGACCGGATGGGTCTGACTACTACATGATGGTGAGGTTTTAATATGTCTGGAATATTTGGCGGTGGTCGGCCCGCTCCCACCCAAGCGCAAAAAGATGCAGAGGCCGCTCAGGCTCGTGCAAGTGAACGTGCGACTGCACAAGAACGGAAAGAAATGCAGGGTGTTCAATCTAGGCGGCGTCTTCGTCGCACTGGGGGCATGAGGTTGTTGTTTTCACCGGCGCGCCGAGAGGGTCCGGGCGACTTACCTAGATCAACAAAGCTCGGTGGTGGAGTCTAATGCCGCAGGAGTGGAGTAAAAAGCCTACATTAAAATCGGACTTTTCTGAATTTAAAAGGCAGGTCGGCGTAATTATGAGGGGCAATGTACCTGTTAATTCTGGTGATCCGGCAAGGTCAGCTAGAACAAGTGCGGCTCATCAGAGATTCTTGAAGAGTCTAAAGGACAATGATTCCAAAGGCTCTAAAAAAGCCACAGCGCCAGATGCAAAGGCTGCCGCTCGTGCTCGAATGATTGCAGAGGGCAAAGAAAGCAGGAAGAAGTTTGAAAAAGAAAAGGGAAACAGGGTTGCTAAAAGACGCAAGCTGTTACTGAAGATAAAGGATTCACAATGACTCAAATAAAATCAGATCCCCGCATTCACCACAGAAAACGCCCAGCCGTTGAGCTGGTTCGTGCAAGAGATTCTAAGGGCGGTTTCGTTGCTGACGATCCTAACACTCCTGAGAATGAAGCCTGGGTAGAAAAGCCAAAGGCTAAAGCAAAAGCCAAGCCCAAAGCTAAAGCCAAGAAGTAAGATATGGTTAAGAAGGCGCACCAAAATCCGAAGGGCGGTCTTAACGAGGCTGGCCGTAAGCACTTTGAGCGTAAGGATGGGGGTAATCTAAAGGCTCCCGTTAAGACAGGGACCAATCCCCGGCGTGTTAGCTTTGCTGCTAGGTTCGCTGGGATGAAAGGCCCGATGAAAAATGAGAAGGGTGAACCCACCCGCAAGGCTCTGGCTCTAAAGGCATGGGGTTTTGGATCGGTAGAGGCGGCGCGTAACTTCGCTAACCGTAATAAAAAAGGATAAATGAGATGGCTCGGCTAGACGTAAGAGAGATCATGGAGCGTGAGGCCAAGGCCCAATCCCGCAAGGATCAATGGCGTACTATCTATGAGGATTGCTACGAGTTTGCTCTGCCGCAGCGCAATATGTATGATGGAAACTATGAGGGTAACACCGCCGGTCAGAAGAAGATGGGCCGTGTGTTTGACTCCACAGCTATCTCAGCCACTCAGCGCTTTGCTAACCGCATACAGGCTGGCTTGTTCCCACCTCAGAAGCAATGGTGTCGCCTAGAGGCTGGCACTGGCATCCCAAAAGAACAACAGCCACAGGCTCAAGCTGCGCTTGATGCGTACACTGAACGGATGTTTGAGGTAATGCGCCAGACTAACTTTGATCTGGCTATGGGCGAGTTCCTTCTGGATCTCTGTGTGGGTACTGCTGTAATGATGGTGACGCCTGGTGATGAGGCAACTCCGATCCGGTTCACTCCAATCCCTCAGTATCTCGTTTCGATTGAAGAAGGCACATTCGGCAATGTCGATAATGTTTATCGCAAGCTAAGAATGAAGGCTGAAGCGATACCGCAAGAGTTCCCTGATGCTGAAATGACGCCGGAATTGGTAGATGCGATATCACGATCACCATCTAAAGAGATCGATCTTATGGATGCTGTGATCTATGATTACGAAAGAGCGATCTATTGCTATCATGTTATCTGGCCTGGTAAGCGGCAAGATCTGGTCTACCGCACCATGAAGTCTTCGCCATTTATCGTTGCGCGTTACATGAAGGTTGCCGGTGAGATCTATGGCCGTGGCCCACTGGTGACTGCGATTGCTGACATCAAGACGCTAAACAAGACCGTTGAGTTAGTTTTGAAGAATGCTTCCTTGTCTATTGCTGGTGTATATACGGCTGCTGACGATGGCGTTCTTAACCCTCAAAACGTAAAGATCCAGCCTGGTGCAATCATTGGTGTTGCTCGTAACGGTGGCGCACAGGGTCCATCCTTGTCTCCGCTGCCACGGGCCGGTGACTTCAACACAAGTCAGATTGTTATGAATGATCTGCGCATGAACATTAAGAAGATCTTGATGGATGACACGTTGCCGCCTGACAATATGTCGGCCCGGTCTGCGACTGAGATTGCCGAGAGATCCCGTGAGCTGGCTTCTAACTTGGGTTCTGCGTTTGGTCGATTGATTGATGAGACTATGATCCCGCTGGTATCGCGCATTCTCTATGTGATGGACCAAGCTGGCTACATCGATCTGCCGCTCAAGGTTAATGGTGTAGAGGTAAAGGTCACGCCGGTGGCTCCTTTGGCTCAGGCTCAGAAGTTACAAGAGGTGAACGATATCGTGCAGTTTATGCAGATTGCCAACTCTCTAGGCCCACAGGGTCAGATGGCATTGTCGATCCCACGGATCACAGCATTCATTGCCGATAAGATGAACATCAAACAGGACTTGCTTACCACAGCGGAAGAGCAAGAAATGATGATGCAACAGATGCAGGCGCAAGCAATGGCCGAACAAGGGCCGCCGACTGCTAATGATGGTGGAGCAACAATGGAGGCGATGCAATGAGTTCACCCGATGGGTGGGAAGGTTTAACCCAAGCAATAAGCGAAAGCCCAAAGGCTGCTGATATAGATGTTCTATACGGCAAGGTTTTTAAAAGCACAGAGGGGCAACGTGTTCTAAGTCATTTGCGCAGCATAACGATTGAGCAACCGACTTGGTTTCCTGGAGAGGATGCGAGTTTCGGCTATGTAAGGACAGGCATGGCAGAGATGGTACGCATGATTGAGAAAAGAATAGAAAGGTCAAACAATGGCTGAAGCAATGGCAGAACAAGTGGAGGCTGACGCCCCAATGATTAACGTGGCAGAGCCGGACACTCCTCAAGAGGATGCGCCGGTTGCTGTGCATGAAGAGCCGCAGGGTGAGCCTGCTGCTGCAAGTGATGATGAGCCGTTAGAGCGGCCAGATTATTATCCAGAAAAGTTTTGGGATGAGGATGGCCCAGATGTTGAAAAGCTGGCAAAGAGTTATGCAGAGCTTGAGAAAAAGTTTAAAGCCGGAAAACATAAAGCACCGGAAGAGTATGATGTATCTGCACTTGCGGATCAGGGTTTGGACTCTGACGATCCGACTGTCGCCGTATATCAGGATTGGGCTAAAGAAAACGGGATTAGCCAGGGTGCATTCGAGGATCTTGCAGGCCGTGTACTTGCCTTGTCTAAGGATGAGCAGGAGAGCGTACAGTACGATCAGCGCGTGGAGATGGAAAAATTAGGGGCTAATGCCTCTGAAAAGATCCAAATGACTGAGCGTGTTCTGATGAAGGCTCCTTTGAGTAACTCTGAGCGTGAAGCAATAGCATATTCACTTAATAATGCTGACGCAATTAATGCTTTCCTGAAGTATCACCAGGCAATCACGAATGAGAATATTCCTATTAAGCCTACGATCCAACAAGAGACCATGACAAAGCAGGATCTACAGGTTGCTATCTCTGATCCTCGCTGGCAAAGCGATGCTGCTTGGCGCACTCAGATGGAGCAAAAGTGGTTCCAATCTCAGCAGAAGTGATAGAGACTTGCAATAAATATCGCTTGCGTGTATTTTAGCCTTAACGGCTAACCGTGCTCGGCCCGTTGGATGTAGTAATCTACTGGTTGGCGCGGCCATAACGCGCAAGCGACCGCCCGGAACCTCGGATAACGGAAGCGTTTAATTGAAACGCAAAAGGAGGTTTTTGCAAATGGCGATTAACGTCTCAACCGCGTTTGTTGATCTTTTCGATTCTGAGGTCAAACAAGCGTATCAAGCCGAATCTGTGCTTCGTGGCACAATGCGGACCCGCACCGGCGTTGCCGGTAACACTGTTAAGTTCCCAACAATCGGTAAAGGTGTAGCTACGCTCCGCGTACCACAAACCGATGTTACTCCACTTAACGTCACATACGGCCAAGTAACTGCGACAATGGAAGACTACATTGCAGCAGAATACTCAGACATCTTCCAACAGTCCCACATTAACTTTGATGAGCGTTCTGAATTGGTACAGGTTGTATCTAAGTCTATTGCTCGTCGCATGGACCAGATCATGATCGATGCTCTGAACGCGGCCACTGGCACATCTACTGTTGCAACAACAATCGGTGGTGCTGGCACAAACATGAACATCGAAAAGCTCCGCGCTACTGCGAAAGCTATGAATGAGAAGAACGTACCTTCTGAAGGCCGTAACTTGCTCATGCACGCTTCTCAGCTAGATGCTTTGCTCGGTGAAACTGAAATCACAAGCCAAGACTTTGCTTCTGTCAAAGCTCTTGTCCAAGGTGAGATCAACACATTCATGGGCTTCAACATCTTGACAATGGGCGACCGTGACGAAGGCGGCATTCCTAAGCCTTCTACTCGTACTTGCTTTGCCTGGCACAAAGATTCGATGGGCTATGCTGAGTCAATGGCTCAGAAAACCGAAGTCAACTATGTCCCAGAAAAGACATCGTTCTTGGTTAGCTCCATGTTCTCTGCTGGTTCCGTCTCAATCGACGGCGAAGGCATTGTCAAAATTTCTTGTACTGAATAAGGAGAATAAGACATGGCATTCGCAACAGCAAATTGGGCAACAGTTGGCGCTTCTAAAAGCGGCAATGCTCCAGCTATCTACAGCTATAAGTCTGCTACAGACAACAAAGCTGCTATCGCTGGTTCTGGCTATTTCAACACAGTTGAAGCTCTTATCACTACTGGTGATTGGATCTACACATACGGCAGCGATGGCGGTCAAACGCTTGTCGCTACCAACACAGCAGGCGTCATTACAACGGCTGTAATCTAAAGAAAGAAGGGGCTGGATACTCTGGCCCCTTCCACCCTTTACGGAGAACGATATGGCTGCTGGTGATACCTCACTCTCGATCTGCTCGGATGCTCTGATATTGTTGGGCGCATCGCCCATTTCTTCTTTTACAGAAGGATCTGATTCAGCCCAGGCTTGTGATCGACTTTATCCAGATCTCCGTGACTCGCTGCTTTCAAACTATCAATGGAGTTGGAGCGTTAAAAAGGTGCAGCTAAATCGGCTGTCTACTGCTCCTATCGATGAGTGGAAGTATGCCTATCAAATGCCAGGGGATATGCTCTCCGGCGTCTTAGCCTTATTTACAAGCGCTGGTATTGGCGAGAACCCTGTCCGGTATGGATGGGAAGTTTACGGCGATCAGCTATACACAAATTTCGAGAAGGTCTTTATCGACTACCAAGGTACAATCGATGAAAGCAAAATGCCAAATTACTTTGTGCGCCTTCTCCGCACCTCACTGGCTGCTGAGTTAGCCTTTACAATTACCGATCAGATTAGCAAGTCAGACTACTTTCGGGCCTTGGCATATGGCTCACCCGGTGAGTCAAACCGTGGTGGCTTGATGCGTGAGGCAATGAACATAGATAGTCGCGGTAAGCCGCCGCAGATCATTGAGGATTATTCTCTTATTGATGTGAGATACTAAAATGCGGATTATGCAGTTCCAAACCAATTTCTCGGTTGGTGAGCTTGATCCGCTTATCCGCGCTCGTACCGACTTGCAGCAATATCAGAATGCTCTTGAGGAAGCTACGAATGTAATCATTCAGCCGCAGGGTGGGTTCAAGCGCCGGGATGGTATGAAGTTCATCTATGACTTTGGTTCAAGCTTTACTGACTTTAAGGTAATCCCTTTTGAGTTTAGCGTTGATGATAGCTACCTCTTGGTATTTGTCACCCAACGGATCTACGTCTTTAAGGCTGGAGTTTTGCAAACCAATATTAATGGCTCTGGCAATGACTACATTACCGCAACTGATATAACCACGGCGATGCTGGACAACATTAACTATACCCAGGCGGTTGATACACTTATCCTTTGCCATGAGGATCTTCAGACTAAGAGACTTGTGCGAAACGGTGACACAAGTTGGACGTTGGAGAATCTGCCTCTGACAAACCTTCCTCAGTATGCTTATGCCTTTGACACGCATCAGCCAGACTTTACGATCACGCCCAGCGCCACAACTGGAAACATTACGATCACAGCTTCGTCAATGACTACTGACAACGGTACGGCACAGGCTGGAAGCTCAAACACGATTACTCTCAAGGCAGCAACAAGCTACACCGCTGACGATCAACCAAACGGTATGTTTATTACTTTAACTTCTGGTACTGGATCTGGACAGACGCGGCACGTTGAGGACTATGTAGCTTCCACCAAGGTTCTGACTGTCTATCCCGCATGGGATACTGCTCCCGATAACACTACTGGCTATAAGGTTTCTGCATTTGCAGAGGCCGCTGTCGGTGAATACGCTCAAGTCACAAGCACTTTTGGTCGCGCTCGGTATGTAGAGTATGTTTCTGACACGGTAATGAAGGCCGTTACGGAGGTTGATTTCTTTGACACCGATGCTGTTACTGCTGGTTTCTGGGAAAGCGAACATGGTTACGAAGATGTTTGGTCCAGCACTCGCGGTTGGCCCAGGTCAGCTGCATTCCATGAGGGCCGGTTGTATTTTGGTGGATCTAAGTCTCGGCCAAATACTATCTGGGGTTCTGGTGTAATCAATTACTTTGATTTCAACGCCGGTACTGGACTTGAAGATGAGAGCGTTGAGGCAACAATCAACACTAATCAGCTCAATACTATCGTCAACTTGTTCTCTGGCAACGACTTTCGGATCTTCACAACCGGTGGTGAGTTTGTAATCCTGCAAGGAGCCAATGATCCAATCACACCTTCGAACTTCTTTGTCAGGCCACAGACACGGCTAGGAGCAAAGTCTGGTATTCCGATTGAAGAGCTAAACGGCGCGTCAATCTTTATTCAGCGCCAAGGTAAATCTATCAACGTCTTCCAGTTTGGCGATACTACAGCATCTTATCAGGTACAGAACATATCGGCATTAAGCTCTCACTTGCTCAAGAACCCTGTGGATATGGCGGCGCGTAGGGCTGCATCTACAGATGAATCGGATCGCCTGTTTGTGGTCAACGGCACTGACGGATCGATGGCGGTTTACTCTATCTTGGTCGGTCAGAATGTTATTGCACCAAGCCGGTTCACAACAGACGGTGAGTTTATAGCGGTGGGTGTCGAGGTTGCAGATGTTTATGTAATCGTTAAACGGACTATTGATGGCACTGACAACTATATGCTGGAGAAGTTTGACCCAGATCTTACGCTAGATAGCGCTAAGGAGGGCGGAGCGGCGTCCTCAGTGACGTTACAGCATCTTGAGGGAGAGACAGTCCAGATCATTAGAGATGGCATCATAGAGCCAGAGCAGACGGTACCTGGCTCTCCCTACACGGTTACGTTTGCTTTGGCGGCTACGTCTAGCTACCAGGTTGGTTTGAATTACACAGTCACGGCTAGAACGATGCCTGCGGAGCCGGTGCTATCTTCTGGATCTGTGCAGGGCTTTAAAAAGCGTATTATCCAAGTTGATGCTATTGTGAATAGCACCAAGGACATGACGATTAACGGAAAGCAGGTCTCGTTTAGGAACTTTGGCGAGGATGTACTTGATTCACCGGTTGAGCCTTTCACTGGCATAAAAACTATGCACGGTTTGCTGGGATATAGCGGAACGGGGCAGATTACGATCAGCCAGAATGTTCCATTGGAAATGATTGTTCTCGGTCTTGAGTACCGTTTAAGCGTGGGGAATTGATATGGCTGGTTTAATGGCAACAGGTGGTTTCCAGTTATTTTCAGCAGGAGTTTCAGCTCTTGGTCAAATTTCTGCGGGGGCTGCTCAAAAGCGTCAATACCAAATGCAAGCAGAGCAAGCAGAGCTTCGTGGCCGTTCTGAGGCCATTGCCTATAAGCAAAAGGGTGCAGATGCTTTGCGCAATTTAAATGAAACGCTTGCTGCAATTATATCTCGATCTGCTGCGGGTGGTGTTGATCCTACCTCTGGATCTGCTGCAACGCTTCAGCAATATGCTTTATCTGAGGGCGCTAGAGAGAAACAAATTGCTCAAGACAACGCTATTATGGCTCTCGGCCAGGCAAGCACTCAGGCTGGAATTTATCAATCCGCTGGACGCGCAGCGCAGTTATCGTCTTATGTATCCGCCGCCGGTACTCTCGGCCAAGGTGCATATCGGTACGGACAATTAGCATAGGTTAGAACATGGCAATCCTTCCAAGATATCAGCGCACCGGTCTACAGACCCGTCAACCACAACAGATGGATTTTGCCGCTACGCGCGAACAGGCAAGGTTGGGCCAGACTATTTCTCAGCAAGTTGATCGTATGTCCGACTTTGCTTTCAGGCAGGCTTCTCAGGCAGCGGAAATCCGTGGGCAGGAGCGTGTGCGCGAAGAAGGTGCTTTGCCTACCCTGGCCGCATTAGATGAAGCCGGTGGACCTACTACAATAGCGGAACGTGCAGCATATGCTCTCGGCAGTCGCGTGGCTGTTTCTGAGATACAGAACGAAGCTGAAATCGAGATCATGCGGATCTTGAACGATGCTGAAAGAAATGAAACTCCATTCACCGCTGTTCAGGCGCAACTTGCAGATGTGACGGATGGATATTCGGCTTCACTCAGCACATTAGACCCAGAATCGGCATTGCTCTTGAAGGAACGGCTTTCCGGTTCATCTATCAAAGCTTCCGAAAGATATTCTAATTGGTATGTTAATCTGCAAGCCGCAAAGGCCAAGGCAAAAATAAACGATGCTGCGGATCGTCAGCTTGAAGTTATTTTGCAAGAGGCAATTATTCCTGGAGCAAACAAGAGAACTATAGAGCAGTCATTGGCTTCTTCTTCTGAATTGCTTTCAGGATTGGGCGCTTCCGAAAAAGAACTAAAAGCTTTTGAGAAAATGGCTTATAGCGCTGCCTTTAAGGAAAATGCGCTTTACAAATTCAATGTAGGTTCTCTTGATGAGAAGGCCCGTTTTCTTGAGCAAATGAAGACAAAGCCTATGCCGGGAATGTCTCTTGAGCAAACACAATCTTTTAGGAAATCACTTACAGCAGATTACAATGCTCAGGTTAGAGTGACGCAGGGCGAGGCTGCTGCAATTGTTTCTGATGCAAATGAGCAAGCTCGGATCTTAGCCTTGGGCGGTATGCCATCTCAAAAGCAAGTGTTAACATTAATGGAACGAGCTGAAGCCGCTGGAGAATACGGCGTTGGCGCTAGGGATGCTGTCGGCGTCCTTCAGTTCAACATGGAAAAAGCTGAAGCATTTAGGAAAATGACTCCAGAAGATCTGGCCGCAGAGGTGCAATCTTTACGTCAGGGTCTTGAGGGCATTGGCGAAGCTGGCATTGATACTCTTCTAGAAGCTAACACATTAAACGTAGCCGAGGCATATTTAAGTTCAGCTCAACAGGCTATGGCAAAGGCCGAAACAGCTCGTAAAAAAGAGTATGAACCTATTGTTAATGAATTAACAGAACAGGTTAATAATTTTCAAGCTTTGGTGGATTCCGGTCGAGATGTAGAAACCAGTGATATTGCCGATCTAATGGAGGCGATAGCTACTGTACCAATAGATTTAAGGGGCGATCTTCCAGATGAAGTAATAGCCTTAAACATTACAAGTAATACTGTTGAAGCCATAAGGGGAATGACACCGCCAGAGGCCGCTGGATATCTGAGATCTCTTGAAGGTGGCATTGAGAGTTTTGGCGGAGAGGGTGTTGATACCCCTGTAGAAATTCAAACATATGACTTGGCAAAAAAGATGCTGTCAGGAATGGAGGCTGAACTAAAGAAAGATCCATTGTCATATGCTATGCGTGTTGGTCTTACTGATTCCAACGGTAATGAAATTGAAATCACGCCGATTAACTTTACAGATCCAGATGCAACTTTGGAAACAATGAGAAAGCGGATTGATGATGCAACAATTGTTTCTGCTAAGTATTCAACGCCGGTTACATACTTTACGCCACAAGAAAGATCTATGCTGGCAGAAGTAATCGATGGATCTGATCGATCACAGAAAATGTTTTTCTTGGGTGCTATTGTAGATGGTGGCGGTCAAGCTGCCCCAGATATGCTTGCAGAAATATCTAAGACTGCTCCAGAGTTTGCCGGTGTTGGCGCTTTGGTTGTAAGTGAAAGAATGGATGCGGCTAACATGGCATTGCGCGGCATGGACTCAATAAAGGCCGGGTTTAAGCCTATAGACTTCACGCCTTCTAATACTGATATACTGTTCAATGCTAAAACAAGTGAGGCTCTTCGCTATCAGCCAAATGCAATTGGCATTACTCGTGATGTTGCTACATCTATCTATGCAGACATGGCCAGAAACAAAAAAGCGTTTGATGAAGATCTTTGGAATAATGCAATTGACATGGCTCTTGGAGCTGATGGTTTTGGCCGTGGTGGCATTCAAGAGGTTCGTGGTGTTAATACATACTTGCCGCCAGAATTAAATGTGAATGACATCGAGGTGGCCTTAAAGGCAATTACACCGGAAAGTCTTTCTGTCGCCTCTGGTGGCCAAGTTCTTACAGATGAGTATGCAACAGACATTTCTGGTCGTGGAATGTTTAGTAGGGACAATAACTATAAGCCAGTATCATATGGTGGTAATAATTTCATTTTAGCATATGGTGATCCTAGCATTGGTCAGCCAATATATGTTTTTGATGAAGCCGGTGAGTTGCTTGTCTTTGATATGTTAAAGCTAGTTGAGGCCACTAAATGAACTTTGACCAGCCAGATAGATTAGACGTTCTTCCCCAGCAGGGTCTTACCGCCCCGCCTGGTACGTTAGCAGAAAATCTGACGACTGCATTTGATGTTGCTCGTTTCAATGGCGGGTCTGGCAGCAACAGTAAAGCGTTTACAATGCTTGAGATATGGGGTCCGATTGTAGATCTTGCCAACGAGAATGGCGGAGATTTTGAAAACCCTGGTATGTATCTCGCTGGAAGTCTGTTTGATGCAAGTTCTCCTCGCCTTTATGAAAAGGTATCTCAGGATATTTATTCTTGGATGGCGCAAAACAAAGATACTCTTCCGCCAGAGTTGCAAGATATAACTCCTGATGTAATAAATCAGCGCACAAAGGATTTCGTTCAATCCAAAGAAAATGAATTAGCAGAGCTGGCAAGAACAAATCCCGACTTAGCTAGTGCTGCTGCTCGTTTTATCGGCTCTATGGGCACTGCTTTTGGCGATCCAGTAACTCAAGCGACTATGCCGTTTGGTGGATGGTCTAAATCTCTTTGGAAGAATGTAATGCAGAACGCCGCAATAAATGCCGGTGCTGGTGCAATCACTGAGGTTGATGTTAAAAAATGGTATGATGAGCTTGGCTTTGAATATGGCTATGATGACTTTTTAAAGAATGTAGCCATTCAAGGCGCATTCGGCGCAGCATTGCCTGTGGCTGGTCGCGGCATACAGATGACCGCAGCTCAAGTCAAGAAGGGCATACAGATGACCTCAGCTCAAGCCAAGAAGGGCTGGGAAGTATTGTCGGGAAAAGGCCGCAAGCCTATTAGCCCAGAGGATCAAGCCCTGGTTGATGTCCTTGAAGCACAAGAAGAAGTAGTTGCTACTAATCCCCTAGAAACGCCTCAAGATCCTAATGTGGCAGAGTTTGAGCATCAGAGCCGCTTAACTAAGGCTCAGGCTGCAATAGAAAACAATATGGCTCCTAATATAACTCCAGAGCCTAACGCCCCTGTAAAGCCTGCTGTCGAAGCCCAGGCCGCAGATAATCTTGATGGTGTTCTATATACATTAGATCCAGAACAAATTGAGGTTGACGCCAAGACATTCCAGTTCAAAGCGGGTGGTGATGAGTTTGGCGTAACGGAGCGTCTTCAAGGCGTAACTGTATGGGATAAATACAAAGCCGGTATGGTGACAGTGTATGAGTACGCTGATGGTCGTTTAGCAATTGCCGATGGACATCAACGGTTAGGGTTAGCCAAGCGTATTCGGTCTCAAGATCCTTCTCAGGAAGTAAAGATAATTGGATACAAGCTGCGCGAAGTTGATGGCGTCAGCCCAGAGGAAGCGCGTGTTATCGCCGCAATGAAGAACATTGCAGAAGGTACTGGTACATCAATTGATGCAGCTAAGGTGTTGCGTGTTGAGCCTGGTAGATTGTCGGAGCTGCCGCCACGGTCTGAGCTTGTACGTCAGGCTAGGGACATGATGGCTCTTAGCGATCAAGCATTTGGCGCTATTATTAATGAAGTAATCCCAGCAAACTATGGCGCCATTGTTGGCAGATTAATTGATGATCCTAACCTTCAAGATGCTGCTATTCAGGTCTTGGCTAAGTCTGAACCTAGCAACGCCTTCCAGGCAGAATCAATTGTGCGCCAGGTGCGTGAGGCTGGAGCTGAAGAGGTAGAGCAAATATCTCTATTTGGTGAAGAGCTGGTAACTGAAAGCTATTATGTGGAACGTGCAAAGGTCTTAGATCGAGCATATAAAGAACTGCGCCGTGACAAGGCAGCATTTGAAACATTGGTTCGTAACTCGGAACGCCTGGAAGCAGAAGGCAACGTCTTAGTTAAGGAAGCAAACGAAAGAAAGGCGAATACAGATGGCCAAACGATCGCGCTCCTCCAAACGCTTGCAAACAGAAAAGGGCCGCTCTCCGATGCCCTCAACCAAGCAGCAAGAACAGCCAGAGACACAAACAGCTATGTCGAAGCAACCAGAGGCTTCCTCGATGCTGTCAGAGGATCAATTGAATCGGGCGACTTCGACCGCATATCTTCTGGCGACATTGGACGCGCTGTCGATGGTACGCCGCAGATCAGCAGATCTGAGATTGAAAGAGAGCCAGCCCTTGAGGGATTCGACGAGCCAACTGGGATAGCATCAGAACGTCAGGCCGATCAACTTATTGATGATATGTTTGGCTCTGATGAGGTAGACGTTGATTCTGTTGCTGGCCTCAAGCGATTGCTTGATGAAAGCCCGACAAGAGATCAGATAGAAAACCATCCGTCTGTAATTAAAGCGCTAGATGATATGGAGGCCCGTCCAGAAACTATAGGTCTGGAAGGCTATAACACAGAAGCTTGGCATAACTCTCGCGTTTATAAAATAGATGACCAGGACGTTATCTCAACAGCCGAGGCAATGGCTAGATTTGAGCTTGATGCAGAACAATTGGCCTTTAAGGAGCTGGGCATAGATCCGCAGCCTGTTCTTAGAAATAAAGAGCTTACTATAGTTCTAGGACCGCCAGCTTCCGGTAAAAGCACAATCGCCAATGAATTGGCTATAGCAAATAAATCCGCCATTCTCGACAGCGATGAAATCAAGAAGGCACTACCCGAGTATGAAGGCGGCATTGGTGCAGCAGCAACGCACGAAGAAAGTTCCGATCTGGCAAAGATATTACAGTCATTGATGATTGAGCAGGGCACTAATATCGTTTTGCCAAAAGTAGGCCATACCGCCTCTAGTATTCGCAAAGTAATATCACTATATAAAGATAAGGGGTATAAAGTCCGTATTGTAAATATGGATGTAACTCCAGAAAACGCATTTCAACGTATGATTAGGCGTTTCGTTTCTTCTGGCAGAATTATTCCACCGGTATATCTTGATCGGGTCGGATCTAATCCATCTGCTACATACAGAACATTAAAACAGGAGGGCGTAGCTGATGGCTATGCAGAAATTGACAACAACGGTGGATTCAATGATCCCAAAGAAATCAAAGATATCTCAGGAGACAACCCGTTATTCGGATCTAGCTTCGATGTACCTGCGGGTGGAAGAACAGGACCAGACGCTATCAGACGCGCAGAGCGCGATAGTGCAGAATATTCTCTCGAAGAAACGCAGCCGTCCCCAGACGGAGGAATAGCTGACGATATAAATACATCTGACATCTTTGATGACATGGATCTTGAGGTTCCTTTAGGTGAGCGGATAGATCCCGAAACTGGTGATGTTCTCCCGGCGACTATGACGCTGCGAGATTTGAAGGCACAAATGGATCAAGAAGATGCCATGATTAACCGCTTGGAGTTCTGCACGATATGACTTTTAAAAACTGTATCAATGAAGGCGTTGCAGAAGGCCAAATCACTCAGGAACAAGCTGACGAGATTACTGGCCTGTTTGATGAGCTTGAGGTTCAATACAATCGGCAAATGGGTGGAGCTGCTGCAACGGCGAAGGCTGCATCTGAAACATCTGTCGCAGCAAAGAAGATTGCTATTGAGCGAAAGCGCCGAGCTATGCTCCAGGCTACAACCTGGAAGAAGATTAACTACGATCTTCAGAATTACAAAACCGCTTTAGGTGCTCCTGACAAGAATAGAGCGGCCTTGGCTTTGTTTGAGCAAGATCAGACATCCAGGTTCCGAAGCATTGTCCAGGTGCAACAAGCTGTTCAGCGCAGCGCTACTCGAAAGATGGATGAGTTCTTGGCAACATTTCGCCGCAACATTGTCGGTGAAACAAGAAACAAGGCCCAATTGAATAATGTAGTTCGTGAAATCTTTGGCGAAGAAACCGGCGATGCTTCAGCTGGAGAAATGGCACAAGCCTGGAAATCTGCATCTGAATATCTGCGCACAAGATTTAATGCTGCCGGTGGCGCTATTGCTAAACGCTTTGATTGGGGTATGCCTCAGATCCACGATACTATGCGGGTTCGCCAATCTACATATGAGGAATGGCGGGACTTCATTAAGGCACGTTTAGATCTGACTAAGATGAAAGACGAGCAAACAGGATTGCCGTTTTCAGATGGTAAGCTTGAGTTTGCTTTAAAGGATGCTTACGAGACGATCCGCACGGATGGTTTTAATAAGGTTAAGCCAGGAACGATGACCGGCAACAAGTCGTTTGCCATGCGCAATCAAGACCATCGTTTCTTTGTTTTTGAAACAGCAGATGGCTGGCTAGAGTATCAACAAAAATTTGGCAATCCAAACCCCTTTGATGCAATGATGGGGCATATTGATATGATGTCACGCGATATTGCTATGATGGAAGTTCTTGGCCCTAATCCAAAGGCAACGACTAATTTCATTAAGCAGACATTGCAGAAAGATGCTGCTGGAGATGCAAATGCCGAGCGTATAGCTAGACGTACCGGCGCTTCTGTTGATGCTCTTTATTCAGCGGTCAGTGGGTCTATAAACGCTCCTGTTGACAGCAAGTTTGCATACACATTTGCTGGCATTCGTCAGGTGCTACAGTCGGCGCAGCTTGGCGGCGCGGCTATTGCTGCTACAACAGATATGAATTTCGGGCGCATTGCTAGATCTATGGTTGGTCTACCGCAAACCAAGATGCTGAAAAAGTATTTAGATTTTATGACCCCTTTGAGCCTAGAGGAAAAAGGTCGCCTAGCTATTCGTTTGGGCTTAACTGCTGAGGGCTGGTCAACTCTCGCTGCTGCACAGATGCGATATGTTGGAGATCTGTCGGGTCCAGAAGTAACGCGCCGTATGGCCGACTTTGTTATGAGGGCTTCTTTGCTTTCTCCTTGGACAAATGCAGGTCGGTGGTCTTTCGGCATGGAGTTCTTAGGCAATCTAGCTGACAACTCTGGCAAGCAGTTCGATCAGCTAGATCCAATAATGCAGAAAACTCTCGATCATTATGGCATTGGGGCTGATAAGTGGGAGATTGTAAGAACAACCCCGCTCTATGAATATGAGGGCGCTTCGTTCCTAAGAGCTGAAGACATCGAGGCCCGTACCGATATACGCTCAGATTTAGCCCGTGATTTAGCAACCAATCTTTTAGCTATGGTTGAGACTGAAACCAATTTTGCCGTGCCTAGCAGCTCTCTCCGTGGCCGTACTGCGCTAACAGGTGACACTCAACCAGGCACAATTGCCGGTGAGCTTACTCGGTCGTTTGCAATGTATAAGAATTTTGGTGTTACTCTGGTAAATACTCACATCATGCGTGGCTTGGCACAGCCAACACAAAGGGCAAAGGGTACTTACTTTGCAGATCTTTTAATCAGCACTACGTTGATGGGCGCTCTGGCAATGCAGCTAAAGGAAATGGCTAAGGGCCGTGATCCCCGTCCAATGGAAAGTCCTGAGTTCTGGGGCGCTGCTCTTCTCCAAGGTGGTGGCCTTGGCATCTATGGCGACTTCTTATTCTCGGATGTAAACCGTTATGACAGGGGCTTGTCTGAAACCATTGCCGGTCCTGTTGTTGGATTTGCTGATGATGTTCGCAAGCTAACGATCGGCAATGTAACTCAGGCCATCAAGGGTGAAGACACAAACATAGGCAGTGAGCTTATTAACTTTGCCGGTCGATATACTCCAGGATCTACGCTCTGGTACTCTCGTTTAGCACTGGAAAGAATGGTGCTGGATCAAGGCAAGCTATGGGCAGATCCAGACGCTAAAAGCAAAATGAAGCGCTTGGAATCCAAGTATAAACGCGAATATGGACAAAACTACTGGTGGCGTCCTGGTAAAACCACGCCACAAAGGCCCCCAGAACTATCAAACGTGTTTGAGTAAATGGAACTAATCTGCTATAGAGTGAACAAAGGAACGGGAAAACGACATGAGTGATATCGCAATTAATCCAGTAACCCGCCGGGTTCAGTTCACAGGCAATACCGGAACCGGTCCATATGCCTTTACCTTCAACATCTTGGTCGATGGTGATATCGCAGTCTTCAAGGGGACTACGGAGCTAACGCTTACCACTGATTACACGGTCAGTATTAACGCAAATGGAACGGGGTCTATCACTCTAACTGCTGCCCTCATAGCATCTGACGTTCTTACAATCATTGGTGGTCGTGAGCTTTCTCGGACCACAGACTTTGTTACAGCCGGGGATCTTCTGGCTTCTAGCTTGAACGAACAGCTAGACAGTAACGTGATTATGACCCAACAGCTTGATGAAAAGCTTGGGCGTGGTTTGTTTGTAAACCCTGGTGATGTGTTTACTGACTTAGAGCTTCCACTCAAGGATGATCGTAAGGGTACGGTGCTTGGATTCAATGAGACCACGGGCGACCCAGAGCCAGGTCCAACACTTTCGGATGTCGATTCACTAGCAACTATTTCTGCTGATATTAAGACTTTGGCAGAGATCCAAGATGGCACGGTTGCCACTGATGCCATTACAAACGTAAATACGATCCGTACAGATGTAACCACAGTTTCCGGCATATCTTCCAATGTAACTACGGTTGCAGGCAATACATCAAACATTAATACGGTTGCAGGAAACAATGCCAACATTACAACTGTTGCTGGCATAGATAGCGATGTAACTACTGTTTCGGGTATATCTTCCGATGTGACCACCGTTGCTGCTGACGGTACAGACATTGGAGTTGTTGCAGGTATATCTTCTGATGTGACTACTGTTTCCGGCGTATCGACAGAGATTGGCCGCTTGGGTACAGCCGATGCTGTATCTGATATGAACGTACTAAGCGCTCCGGCAGTTATTGCTGACATGGATTCTCTTGCTGACAATGTTAGTGCGATTTCTATTGTATCAGATGATATTGGTAATGTTATTGCTGTTGCTGTAAACGCAGCCAACATCAATACGGTTGCCGCTGATGGCGCCGACATTGGCACGGTGGCTGGTGATATATCTAACGTCAATACGGTTGCGACTAATATTACGTCAGTAAACACAAACGCCACAAACATTACTGATATCCAGAATGCTTCTGCAAATGCTGCTACTGCAACAACGCAAGCCGGAATTGCAACAACACAGGCTGGCATAGCAACGACTAAAGCTAGTGAGGCGTCTGCCTCTGAGGTTGCGGCTGAAGCTGCTAAGGTTGCGGCTGAGGCTGCGCTTGATGAGTTTACAGACATCTATCTCGGGGCTAAGGCTTCAGATCCCACAACAGATAATGATGGGAATGCCCTGACTGCTGGGGACCAGTATTTTAATACAACCCTTAATGTGCTGAAGATCTACAACGGTTCTGCTTGGCAGTCTGCTGCTATTGATAGCTCCGGTTTTGTTGAAACCACTGGCGACACCATGACTGGTAATCTGTCCTTCGGCGACAACGACAAGGCCATCTTTGGTGCTGGCAGTGATTTGCAAATTTATCACGATGGTAGCAATAGCCGTATTCAAGACACAGCCACGGGTTCATTGATACTTTCTGGTACAAACTTTTACGTCAACAATACTGGAGACAGTAAAAGTTATATTGCTGGTCTTGACGGCGGTACAACGCCTTATGTTCGCTTGTACTACGATGGATCAACTCGTTTAGACACCACCTCCACAGGTATTGACGTAACTGGCACAGTGACGGCTGATGGGCTGACTGTGGATTTAACTTCTGGGTATGCAAGAATACAAGATTTGAACTCCGAAGTTGTGTCTGGCACAAATATGGGTGGCATTGAGTGGAGAACTGCAGACTCAAGTGTTAGCGGGGCAAACCGCATTACAGCAAGGATTAGGGCGGAGGGAGATGGCACCTTTAACGCCACAGACAAAGCTCCCACAAAGTTAATTTTCTCAACTCATACAACGTCGGGTGCTGATCCTGTAGATCGCATGGTTATTGCTTCTAACGGCGACATCAGCTTCTACGATTCACAGGGCAGCAGCCAATCGTTCTTCTGGGATGCGAGTGCGGAGAGCTTGGGTATTGGGACCAGTTCGCCTGATGATGCTTTGCATGTTTATAACACTTCCAGTTTAAATCATGTTCGCATTGACGGGCCTGCTGGTATTAACCGAAACTTAAACTTTAGTACGTCAGGTACAACCCGATGGAATATTTATGCAAACTCTACGGCAGAAAGCGGCTCTGATTCTGGCTCCAACTTAACTATTGCAAAATACACTGATGCTGGAGTTTATAATGGCGTTGCAATGTTTATTGAACGTAGCAGCGGATCGGTAGGCATTGGGACGAGTTCGCCTGCGGACCCACTGCATGTTTACACTAGCGACGCTGGTGTGGCACGGTTGGAAAGCACCTCCGCAAACTCATACCTTCGCTTTATTACATCTGCCGACACTAATGGCTATGTGGGATATGAGAGCAACGACATGGTAATCTACGCTAATAACAGCAAGGTTGCCACATTTGACTCATCGGGCAACGTGGGGATTGGGGTTACGCCCAGTGCTTGGGACACCCTGCCTGCTATTCAGGTAAGCACTTACGGTGGGTTGTCTGCTGGTGGTGGCTACACAAGGCTGTCCTCAAATGCTTATTTAAGTACCTACCCAAACACTTGGTCACGTATTGCTACAAATACTGCAAGTTTGTATGAGCAAGGTGGAGGTCAGCATGTTTGGTCTACTGCTGCATCTGGTAGTGCTGGCACAGCAATTAGCTTTAGTGAAGCCATGCGCATCGACTCATCGGGCAACCTGCTTGTGGGGACTACGGACTCTGCGCCGGGGGCTGGAGATACCAATACTGGAGTTAGCTTTAGGGCTGGAGGTGACGGCTTTTTCTCAAAAGACTCAAGCTATGGCGCTCGTTTCAACAGAAATACAAATGACGGAGACGTAGTAACTTTTGCAAAAAACGGCACCACGGTGGGGAGTATTGGGACTTATTCAAACGATGTGTATATAGGTAATGATGATGTAGGGTTGCTGTTTAACAACGCATCCAACTATATGTCACCGCACAACGTAAATACAAACTTACCTACAGATGGAGCGATGGACATAGGCGCAGGGTCACGCCGCTTCAAAGACCTCTACCTCTCTGGCGGTGTCGTCTTTGGCGATGCTGGCGGCTCAGGTACGTCCACAAGCAACACGCTGGATTCGTATGAGGAGGGGACTTTTACTCCTACGGCCTTTGGAACTACCGCCGCTGGGACCACTACCTATGCAGCCCAAACTGGGTCTTACACCAAAGTTGGCGATACGGTTCATGTAGACATTTATATTTCTTGGAGTGCTATGACTGGTACTGGCGATTTAAGAATAGGTGGTTTGCCATTCACGTCTTCTAGCGCATCTAATTATTTTGCTACTGGCACTATTGTTCCTTTGCTAGGCTTTACTTGGCCTTCTGGAAAAACCCAGCTAAATCCAATTATGAGCGCTAGTGACACAGCTATGAATATTTACGGCTCGGCTACTGATTCAAACTCAGACGGAGCAGCAACGGATAATGAAATAGTCGCTCTTGCAATAACGATAACTTATAAGGTTTGATTATAGCC
>Ga0206130_10001298_pt1 | contig 36982 bp, 37 predicted proteins | sample Helgoland_Spring_9_FD_148637 | JGI IMG/M metagenome (GOLD analysis project Ga0206130, IMG submission 148637) | Pelagic subsurface seawater microbial communities from Kabeltonne, Helgoland, North Sea - Helgoland_Spring_Bloom_20160512_1 | ecosystem: Environmental > Aquatic > Marine > Epipelagic ...
CCCGCACTTTTCCTCCTGATGTTTCCAACTGACTACCCGTTCCTCCAGCCGCGACATTCATGATATCTTCGGCATCTCCTTGGAATTGTTGAGCGACCACCCAAGTCATGGGCAGGGCGAGTACAAGAAATGTTTTTCCATAATTAATCACATCCTCCCAGGTAAGCACCCGGGCCATAATGAAAATAAGAGGAAAGTGCAGAAGGTTGGTTCGGGCCCCGTAGGCAATAGTAGCCGGATGGGTTTGGTTAATCAGCAAGGATAATACAACAGCAAGACCGACCCACTGAAAGCATTTTTGCAGATATTTATTGTTAAGTGGAAAGAGGCCTTGGGCATAGCAAAGGTAATAAATCCAAATTACAATTGGATCCCGAATAATTAACAAACCTTGTGATAAGCCTGGTAGAAACCATTTCCTTAAGGCTCCCTCAAATAGTAAGAGGAAAAAATAAGCCCAGATAAGTTTTTTGATGAAAGCATGATCGGTTGCCCCTGCTCGGGAGACTACCTTTCTTTTAAGAAGATTTCTTGGCAGGGAGATGGCTTCCGGCGTGCTCATGGATCAAGCAATTTCAAGCCTTTGTGCATGTTTAGACAAGTTGAAATCAATAATGTTATGAGCGTAGTTTGCCCAGGTATATTGGATCGCTTTCTTTTGGCACAACTTCCGAATATCCTCTTTGGGATTATTATTTTCGATCATTGCACGAATGACTTCGGCGATTTTTTCTGGGGATCGAATGGGGACAAGGTGTCCGGTTTTCCCTTCTTCCACCAAATCTTTGCCTCCGGTGTTAGGGGTCACGATAATCGGCAACCCACAGGAGAGAGCTTCCTGTTGCACCAAGGCACGGCCTTCCACAATCGAGGGCAATACCAAGGCATCGTGTGCCTTCATGATTTTCCGTACCTTTTGATTTGAACAAGGTGGGAAATAAGCAAATTCAGCAAATTGCTTTCGATAAAACTCCATCGGCATGGAGGTTTGTCCCAAGATCGACAAGGATATCGGTTCTCCTTTGAGTAGCTTCATTGCTTCAAAAAGATCCGCAAGCCCTTTACGTTGGCTCATAGATCCTACAAATAATAGCTTGAGAGTATCATTTTTTTGGGGGCTTTTAAAATCAACTGGTTCGCACGGGGGACTACCGAACGGGGAGATTTGGCAGGGTGTTTTCTGCCTGATTTCCAAAGGGATGGAATCTAGTACAAACTGGCTTGGGCAGAAGATGCGATCGGCTAGCCTTAATTCTTCCTCTTTTCGGAAAAGTTTTTCTTCGGGTTCACGGGTACTTTCGAGGGTGGGATCCCATTCAGGGTATCTTTCGGCTTCCTCAGCAAGTAACCTTCTCACCGTTGTCCAGTGAGCGATGGGTAGTTCGTAGGAACATTTCATGCCCAGTTGCTTGGCTCGGGCAAAGGAATCGGAGCAGCCATCCTCATAAGCATGTAAAATTTGCGAGGAATGAGTGCTTAATGCGAGTGAGGCCTTGTGGTCCAAAGCTTGGTAGGACAGATCGACTTTCCGTCTTTTCTTTTCCTGATTACCTTTGGATAGCAATCGGGCAATTTCAGGCACCCATTGCCGGGAAATCTTCTTATCCGGAATATTATATTTTCTTTTCTCTCCAGAAAAAGCTGAGATTAAGGAGTTGGCTCCCTCTCCAGCTCCAATGGTGGTAAAAAACTTTTCCAATTGGTTCTGGGTGTTGAGCTGATTAAGCAGGGCTCGAACAAAAGTATTTCCAGTGGGGTGCGAAACCACAAATCTTTCTCGACTCACCGTCATGGCTTTCTTTTTTTCTTCGACCACTGATGGATCGGGTCTTCCACCCACTTAAAGAAGAGCCAGGCAAGAAAGATTACCGGGAGTAGATAAAAGAGGGTTATGAGAAAGTTGGCAGGTTTCTCACTAAAAATCTCACGATGCAGGTAGCCGAATAATTTAAAGAGCGGAAAATGAATCAGGTACAAAGAAAAAGAAATTTTACCAATCCAAGAAATAGCTTTCGTCAGCCTATTACCGATCGTTCGGTTGATGAATCCTGTATGAGATAAGCAAAAAATAAAAAAGAGGGAGTAAAAAGCAGTCCATGCGAAATACTGTGTCCACGCCTCCCATTTATGATACCTGCTCATCAGGGCAACTCCCAAGCTTAGTCCAGTAAGAGAAAGTAAGTAACCAAGCTTGATTCGATTTAATTTTTGGTCCCTGTAGAGCTTGGCAATCCATGCTCCAAGCAACCAACTAGGCCAAAGGAAAAGGGCGGTAAAACTAAGCCACTGGTACCCTTGGTAACTAAGCAAAATACTAAGAGCACTGATGCCCAAAGTAATGATCCATAAAAGTGAGCTTCTCTTGGATGCGAAGAATAAAAAAGCCAGGGGATATAGAAGGTAAAATTCTATCTCCAACGGAATGGTCCATAGGGAAGGGTTACTAAGGAATTGTCCGCTCTCCGGTGGATAGTTTTGCGTCAAGGTGGCCACCCGAAAGATTTTATTTACATCCCAGTTCTTGTCTCCCCACAAGGTTAGGCAGAGGTAGCTTAAGCCCGCAGTGAAAAGCAAGGCGGCAAAATAAGCCGGGTAAATTCTCCAAAATCGACGAATTAAATAGGTTTTCCAGCACAGCTTGATGCTCCCAGAAGTATTCGGATAATGGATGCAAAATCCGCTAATCAGAAAAAATAGGACTACCGCATATCCCATGAATGGAGTAGGGATAGAAAGCCAAGCCATAGCTTTGGCAAAGGAGGAATATTCCTGTGGATAACTGGTAATACGCCACCAGCCAATCCACAGATCTACCCGTACATGGTAAAGAAGTACCCCTAGGCAGGATAATCCGCGAAGGAAGTCGATTACAGGTATCCGTTCCGAATTTTTCATCCTTTATGAATCAAGCTGAGATACTCATTAGCATATTCGTTTAGTGGGCGAACGTATTGTTCGAGGTCGACTTTGGCTAATCTGGATAGCTCCTGATACTGGCTGTCTTCCATTTGAATTGCTTTTCTCATACACAAAACCAGCGAGTCGATGTCTCCTGGTTTGCAAAAGAGGGCATGGGGGCCTGCCGTCTCTTGAACTCCACCATCGGTGGAAGCAATACAGGGCACACCGACCGAGCGTGCTTCCAGCGGAGTCAGACCGAGGTCTTCCTGGGTATGGGGTGGGGTGACCATCCATTTGGCTTCCCGAGTGTAGCGGTGCCTTTCAGATTCACTGACAAACCCAGGCAGTTGCAGACCTTGAATCCCTTTCTCTTGAATCGTATGCAAAACTTCTTCCCGCAAGGGCCCATCCCCAAGTATGGTAAGGGGCCATTCTTGGGGATCCGCTTCTAATCGGGCGTATGCTTCCAGCAAAATACGAATTCCTTTGTTCGGTACCCATCTGCCAATAAATAAAAATCCTTTTCTTTTGTCGGGGGCTGTTTCTCCTTGGGGCATTCTGGAGACTACTGGTAGGCGGGCACTTGCATGCCTCCTTTTCTTTTCCCAACTATCCCAGACAAATTCTGATATATACCACCTTCTGTCTGCTTGGCTCACTGCCCACTGCCAAGCCAAAAGTCTCGGGTGCATCCCGGTCCTTCGCCAGTTATAAATAGTCATTACGCAGGGTTTATTAAATTTTTTGGAATACCATGTACCTTCCACCATAGGGTTATGGAGATGGACGAGGTCACATTCTTGTATGGCACTTTTGATGACTGCATCTCTGGGGGAAACAAATTGGCTGGTAAATCGTTTGTTTTCTTCTTCTGTCCAAGATGAACGGATTTCGGTTTCGTTTTTTTTGATCGATCCATCGTCCTGAAATCCGGCAACTTTTCTTCTAAGTAAGAGAACCGAAGCACCCTTATGAATAAGGTCCTCAATCAAGGTCAGGCAAAAAGTCTCAATTCCACCGAACTTCCCCAGACAGGGGGCGAGCATCAGGATTTTCAGGTTGGATAGATCAGTCACCTACCAAAGATTCAGCCTCGTATTCTTCCACCTTCTCATTTGCCTGAGAGAGTAGCCAAAAACATTCTGACTTACACATTCTTCAAAAGATGGAGCCAAAGTTGACAAATTTTCTTTTTTCTCTCTCGTCTCGAGCTTTTTCATCCAAGAATTCCGGTATGAGCCTAGCAAGTGTACGCCAAAGGTATCTTCATGAATCCGGGCGTTTGGATAGAGGTTTCTTATATGTCTTGGGGAAATCGTTTTCGCCTGGCATCGATGGGCCAGGCCAGCTTGTGAAGTGGGCATGATCCATTCAGGAATTTGATGAAGTCTATCCTCTCCCAGAAACCACTCGAGGTAATCCCAGTCGATTGCTGATTTATCCCAAAACACCAGTCCTGTGGTGATTCCTTGAACTGCCTGAGGTTTACTTTTACCGGTAAGCATTTGCCAAGGGCGAAAACAATACGCATCCCACTGAGTGTCCTTCAGGAAAATAGCACCACCTTTTACATGCTCTCGATCAAATAACCCAGAGAATGGACGAAGAAAGAGAATGTCGGCATCTAGATAAAAACTGATCGGATCTTCGGGGAATGCAAAAATGGGGTCAAAAAACTCAATTCCCCAAATAGAATCCTTTCTAAATTTTTGGCAGTTTGGTCTGCCTTGCAGGGAATCCAACACTCGGTTCTTGTTTTCAGAGGAGTCGGTGATGGTAAGCATCGTTCCATCCAGCTCGCAATGGATGAAATCGTTGTCTTCTTGAGAGAGGGAGCCGTCCGTGTGCAGTTGTAGATCAATTTGGTCTTGGCAAAAAGTAACGAAGGATTTTAAGCAGCGTAGATAAAAGGGTAATTGGCTTCCCCCAATGAGTGATTGTACGATAGTTTTATCTTCCTCTTGTCTTTCCATCTAGTTCTTTTCCCGGAACCAGTTTTGAACTGTGGAAATAATGTGTTCGACTGCAACATTGGATAACTCCGGATACATCGGCAAAGTAAGATTTCTTTGGTAGAATTGGTTGGTAACCTGGAGGTTTTCCCAACCTCGAATTCGTTTGGCATAAGCGGCGTGTTGATGAACTGCCAGAGGGTAGTGCAGGCTGGCTCCAATCTGGTGAGATCGAAGGTGCTCCATCAATTCATTCCTTCGATCATACTCAATCACATAGAGGTGCATTGCATGGAGCTCATTTTCATTTAAGGCGGGTAGGGTAATGGGTAAATCTTGAAAAGCTTGATTGTACCTAAGTGCGATTGCTCTGCGTTTGGCATTATCATCCGCAAGGTGTTGTAGTTTGACCCTAAAGATGGCTGCCTGAAGTTCATCAAGCCTCGAATTAAATCCAGGGGTGATACTTTCCCTTGCTTCGTTCCACCCGTACTGTCGGAGAGATTTAATCTTTTGGGCAAATTCTTTGGATCGGCAAAGAATCACACCGCCATCTCCCGTTCCCCCCAGGTTTTTAGTGGGATAACAGCTGTAAGCGGAAATATCTGCAAAGGTGCCTACTTTTTGTCCATCGATCTCCGCTCCATGTGCCTGCGAGCAATCCTCCACTACCGCCAGATTATGAGCCTTTGCAATCTCCAGAATCCTGAGCATTACTGCTGGTTGTCCATAAATGTGAACCGGCATGACCGCCCTGGTATTTGTGCTCACTCTCTCCTCAATGGACATGGGGGAAATGCATCTAGTGTTCGGATCGATATCTGCAAAAACTGGAGTGCAACCTGCCTGTTCAATTCCAGCAACCGTGGCTACTGCAGTGTGGGATGGGGTAATGATCTCATCTCCAGTCCCTAGGCCAAGACCTCTGAGGCACAGGGCAATGGCATCGGTGCCATTGGCAACTCCTACGGCATGAAAATCCTTGCCATGGAAAGATGCGAATTCCTTTTCAAAGGCATCGACTTCAGTGCCTAATACATACCACCCCGAGTCGAGAACCCGCTTGATCGCCTGATCAATTTCAGACTTATGGGCTTGGTAAGAAGCCGATGGATCACCAAAAGGAATCATTGGGAATAGCTAGATGTAGTGTTCAATGTCCCCTTGGAAATACTCCAGGGACCGTTGGATCCCATCTTCAAAACTTACTTTGGGTTCCCATCCAAATTGATCACGAAAGGCAGAGTAATCACAGATAAAATCCCCCACATCGATCGCCTTTCTGTCTTCAGGAAAAGGAATCATTTGATAATCACCACCCTCGGTCTTCTGGCACATAATCTTTGCCGTGTCCTCAAGACTGAGTGGATCGGGAGCACCTAAATTATAGACCTTGCCGACAGCATTCTTCTCGGTGGCTGCAATCAGCAATGCATCCAGTACATCCTCAACATAGTTATAGTCTCTGCGCTGCTTGCCATCGCCAAAGACCTGAATTGGTTTACCCTCGAGCAGGTTTCTTATCCAAATGCCTAAGAAGGTTTGCCTGGCATCCCTGATGCGCATTCTTGGTCCGTAGGTATTGGTTAGACGGAGCACAGATGATGCAATGCCATATACTTCTTGGTAGAGAATATGGTACTGCTCGCCGGCAATTTTATTAATTCCATTTACATCTACCGGATGACGGGGGTGTTTTTCATCAACCGGCAAGTACTTGGGCTTCCCATAAATCTGGCGGGTGCTGGCAAAGACAATGCGAATATCCGGGTTATATTTCCGGCAGGCCTCCAAAATAGATAGTTGAGCTTTGGCATTGATATCCAAGTCTGTAATCGGGGCGTGCATCGAGTCTAGGTGACTGGTTTGCCCCGCTAAGTTGAATAGATAATCATGTCCTTTGATTAAATTCTTGATCGCTGCAACATCGCGCACATCGGATAGGTTCACTGTAATTTTGTCTTGGATGTCACGAACGTTTTTCAGGTTTCCTCCGTATTCAGGAATCAAGCTATCAATAATTGTCACATTATTACCCGATTCGACCAACCTGCGAGTCAGGTTGGACCCAATAAAGCCAAGGCCACCTGTTATTAAGATTTTTTGGCAATTCACGATTTAAATCCGAACCTTGAAACTATCCCATTAGAAAAGGAGCTTAAAAAATGAATCCTTTGGGCACGACGAAAATACCTTCGATAAGCTCTTGAAAATGGAAGGTTATAGCCTCTTTGCCATGGTTTCCCAGAACCTGCAAAATGTACGAGTAATGGTGAGGCTTTCTTAGAATGGAAATCCTGAGGCATAAAGTTCCAGATATTTCCTATATCTGTCCAGTTTTTCGCAAAAATATGATTTAATATGTCATTGTCCCACCAAGTTAGGGGAACCTTATTTTCTTTAATGATTTCCAGAGCTTTTTCTGGTACTTTTGAATCGATCCATTTCTCAACATCTATTAGCATAATACCAGAATTAAAATTTATGTTATCGAAGCCATGAGCTCCTATTGGCTTGTTGTCCAATTCGAAAGAATACAGCTTTTTTAAGTCAGCCAAAATTAAAATATCTAGATCTAAATAGAGCATTCTAGATCTATTTGGCTTAATTATGTCTGAGAAAAATAATCGGTAGTAGTTAGCTGCGGATCCGTGTCCCCAAAAAGGAAAGCCCTCACATAATCCATCCGTTACTTCATAAGTACTAATATTTAGAGAAAGAAATCCTGCAAAATTAGTGATTTGCTTAATTTGTTTTGGGCTGAGATCCGAGTATATAACATGGATGCTAATATCATTTGAACTGTTGCAAGTTTTGGAAAGATTTAGCAATAAGCAAAAAAGCTGCCTGTAAAGAGTGTTGTCCAAACAGATAAGTATTTCCATTAGAGCCGATTTTTAGGTACAAGGTGCAACCAGTGCATCCCAACAGGCCTTTCGGTAATGATACCAATAATTGTGTGTCGCAAAAATTTTAACAGAAATTTTGGTAAAAAGGGAATGTCATGGTAAGTTGAAATTCGAGCTTCAATTCTTGAAACTGAGAGACTCGAATTAAAACGATTTATGATGCTTTTGCTTATGCCTTCTTTGAATATGTCGTGGCACTCTACGAGTATTTCGCACCCGTACAATTGAGATACACATTTTGGATTTAAAAGTTCCAATTCTCCCCCCTCGCAATCCATAAAAATAAAATCGTTATTTGTAAGAGAGGAGGAAATTTCCTCAATTGTACAAGCTCCACTAATTTGAAAAGTTTTTGAACAATTATTTAATTCAGCAGTTTCGTTACAAATTGATCTTAGTGAATGATCTATCTCAAAGCCGATTATTGCATTGCACTTTGAATTCCTCAGGAATCCTGAGAAATAGTAGCCTTCAGCGGTCCCGACTATCACTATTTGATTGTAATTTTGACAAAGCACTTGGCTGAGAATCGGATGAAGTTCTTTCTCATAGATTCCTAGAAGCTTTGAATAAAATAGATTCAGGTTTGTATTTCTTTTAAGAACAGTCCCTCTGAAAGGGCCTGATTTTACTTTTTTGCCCATAAGAAAAGTGATCCATAGTCTGACTAAAATATACCGAATTGAAAAAAATTGTTTAATCATAGGTTTTTTTGGTACCGATATTTGAAGCTGGATTGCCTACGGCAATAATATTTGGGCCAACATTTTTTGTAACAACTGCCATTGCTCCAACAACTGCGTTTTGACCAATTTGAACTCCTGGCAAAATCATAGCTCGTGCTCCGACAAAAGCATTGGAGCAAATTTCAATCTTGTTAGTGACTAACTGAAAAACCGGACTATTTAAATCATGGGTACCGGTGCATAGATACGCTTCCTGAGCGATCGTCGCCCCCTCTTGGATCTCTATTTTTCCGAGGGAATAGGCATTGGCACGTTCGCCTAGACAGGCACGATGCTGCATGGTTAAGTTCCATGGAATCTGGATCCTTGCCGTACTATGAATAAAAGGCATTCCCGAAAGCTTTGCCCCAAAAACTTTAAGCACAAGAATTCGCCAGGGATTGAAAAACTTTGGGGTCCATTGGCAAAAGACCAGCCAACTAAACCGCCAGCAAACCAGCAGAACCTGAGTCCACCAAGGCCAGGGGTTTTGGTAAGGAGATTTCTGTCTTTTAGGATTCAAAAAACTAGCTCTAGCATTTTATTTGCGGTATGAGCAACGCCATCGAAAAAAGATTTTCTTGGTTTCTCGATGTACTGAAGTAATTTTTCTACACAAGAATGGTCATTGATCAGAAAGATTTGCTCTTTGAATGGATCAGGAATAAAAAGGTTTTCCTGCGGAGTATCTCCGTCATCAAAAGCTAGGATCGGTAGTCCATGCTCTAACATTGCTGCCGTCGCTCCGCTTTTGCCAATAATGTCATATGGAGTGGTTGAAATTCCAATATCGCATAATTGGAGTTCATGAGAAATTGATTTAACTGGAAGTTCACCACATTCAACTATTGAAAAGCCATAGTTTTCGGAGATGGATTTTATTCGTTCAAGCCCAGCAAAATCTCTTTGCCTTCCAAGAATTTTTAATTCTATAGGCAGTTTTACGGACTTTGCTAACTCATTTAACTTTTCACCAAGTATCTCATATGGAAATTTTTTATAGAGAGTTCCAAAGGTTACGACTTTTATGAATTCTGATGTCTTTTTTTTCTCGCATGGAGCGTAGGGTATATTACCGAATAAATATAAATAATTTACATCGATGCCTGATGAAATCATTCGGTTAATTGTGGCAGCATTTGAACATGTTATATAGTCAGGCTTTCCAATATCAATAAATCGTAGAATTTCTCTCTTTTGTTTCCAACCGATAAATCTTTCTTTGAGGGGTGCTCGTGGGTATGCACCTATCCATATTTCATGGAAATTGATGTGAAGCTTTTTATTACTTAATGATGCCGCTAAATTAAACAGTGATCTACCAAACAGACCACTTGATGAAAAAGAATATGGAGCAAATTGAATACTGAAAATATCTGCTTTGGGGAATTTATTAGATTTGTTCAATGAGATAACTTTTTGATTTAGTCCATAACATTCGCATTTAGTTTTACGCTTTGTTAATTCTTGGCAGAGAAGCTTAGTGTAATCTGTAATTCCACATCGCTTTTGATTTGGAGAAGCAGTTAAAAATGTTATTTTCAAGTCTATAAATTAAGATGCTTGAGCATGTGCTTAAGTCTTTTAAATGCTTCAGTCACAGGTGTGACATGATTTTGGCCACTAGAGACTTCCTTGCCCAAAATAGTAGTTTTTCCATGTCCCCATTGAATTTTATGTTCAATGGCACTATCATACCAACTTCCCAGCAAAACAAGATTTGGCTTGGAGTATGCCCCAGCAAAATGCATGGCCACTGAACTGTTACAAATAACAAAGTTAGAAGTGCAAACCATTGCCGCTGATTGTCTTAAGTTAAGTTTTCCGCAGTAACTGGTGATTCTTTCCTTAAATCGATTGAAATGGCTTACAGGTATGCGGTTTTCGTCATCGGGTCCTCCTATTATTGTTACTTGGTGATTAGTTTTCTCAAGTATTAAACTTACTAGTTTAGCAAATCTTTTGTCACCCCAGCATTTTTCATTAAAGCTTCCACCGGGTGCAATCAAGATTCGTGAGGACTGGGATAAATTTCTCCATTTGAGTTCTGCGGAAGATATCTCTTCGTCGGAAAGGTAAATTTGAGGTTTCAAAGATGGGGTGTTGTTAATTCCCAGAATTTTGGCCATACTTATACATGCCACGCTGACATGCACATTGGGGTCGTAAGCAACATACCTACTTGCGGCGGCATACCCCCCCGCATAACCTTTAACTCCAACTCTAAAGGGGATGCCGCATCTGAGTAGAAGCAAAGAGCCCCACAGGCTTCCTACTATGTCAAAGCCCATATCTAATTTCAAAGCAGCGAGATCTCTCGATTCTTTTGATAAAAAAATGTACGAAAGGATTCTGAGTAAATTTGGAGCAACAACAAATTGGTTGTGCCATGGAGCATTAACAGAAATACAGCGAGATATATATGGATTTCCCTCAAGCAGATTTTCATGCCAATTTCCTATTCCGGCAATTATTTCTGCTGTGGGATACTTTCGCTTGAGAATTTCGAAAATCGGAGTTGCGCACAACAGGTCACCCAAGCCATTGTTGCGGAGAATAAAAATTGATTTCGGTTCTTCGAGAATTTTCCTCACAAAGGGCTTGGAGGCATATTTAAAGCATCCAAGGATTGTCTCTGCTAATGCTCTTCGACTAATTTTTGAGTCGGGCGTGGAATTCAGAAACGCCACTTGAGTTTCGGTTTAATTTTTCACAGCAATATCCCAAGTCACTCAAGAAAACCTTCGCATCTTCAGGCTTTATTCCTAATTGTTGCTGTCGCTCGTTATTCTCTTCAAAGAAAATATTTTTGATGCACCTTTCCTTTAAAAGTCGCTCGGCACCATATAAAACCCAAGTGTCGGCTCCTTCTACATCAATTTTCAGAACTTCGATGCTCTTCTCGTTAACAATTAATTCATCAAGCCTATGGACCGTTACATCGAATCCGGAACCTTCGGCGTTGGTCAAACCTCCCCAAGTAGTTTGATCGTTGTCCATGGTGTCGAATTTCATATGTCCGCTGGACTTTCCAAGAGCTTTGTTTTGAACTTGGATCTGACTTTCAAAATGGTTAGCAGCAGCATTATGGGACAAGGCGTTGCAATTATCCCTTACAGCTTCGAACGAAATTACTTTGTTTGATTTAGATGCACCTGCCCAAAGAAGGCTGTAGTATCCGTAGTTGGCACCGACATCGATGAAAAAACCTCCTTTATGGGCAAGCTCCATGAAGATTTCAGATAAATGCATTTCAAAGAATCCCGTGTAGGCAATTTGTTGATGAGATTTATCGCTGGGGCAAAGATCCATCTTAATATCAGGAAGGAAACTGAGGGGTGCTTGACGAAAAAGATATGTTCTCAAAGATGCATTCTTGAAGAACAGTCGATAGAAGATGGAGGCCCTCAACTGAGGTGGGAAAATCTTTAGAAATTTCCTTGTGTATGCCAATTCAAGTTGCTTCATAAAAGACATGCTAGAACATCGGTAGAGAGGTTTTGGGGGTAATCTTGAGAGACAAATGGGGCTACGGTCAATGTATGGGCTCCTTGGTTTAGCTTAACCCTTGCCCTGTTAACCTTCAATGAGTCTCCGAAATCTTCTTCCTTGCAGAAGTAAAGGTTGTAGCCAAAGCTTTCGATAAAACGAAGTAAATCATGGGTTTTGAGACCATAACGGTGTTGGTTTTCTGGTATTACTTCGACGTAGATCGCTTTCACTAGACCATTAGAAAGAAAATGACTCCATCCCTTCAAACAGGAGAGCTCGAATCCCTCTAAGTCGATTTTTGCGAAATCAACTCTTTCAACCCCCATGGACTTACAATAATCGTCGAGTACGATGTTACTGACTGCTAGCCCTTTTTGATCGCCGTAGGAAACATGAGATTGTCCGCTTTGATGTTCCTTGATGTGAAAAGAGCTAAGGCCATCTTGATTGCTCAGGCAACCATGCTCGACGAAAATCTTGTGAGAGTTGTTTAGTTCGATGGATTTGTTAAGGAGAGAAACTAGGTGTGGATTGGCTTCAAAAAGATGATATTCGCACCGCGGCCTTTCAGGCAACATCCCAAAAGTACAAAAACCTACATTTGCACCTAAATCGAAGAAAACTCCTCTTTCAGTCAAAAAAGATGAAGCAATGGGAAAGAAGTGCCTTTCAAATTCCTCTTTGATGTAAACATTTCTCGGTTCAGGGTCGGTTAGATCTATGTATACTTTGCACCCATCGTTGAATTTGGCTACGGTATTCTTGTGAACGAGCCCGAACTTGAGCATGAATGAAATGATTTTATGCCTCTTTAAGAGTTTAATCACTAATTTCCTCCAAAGATCTTCTGGTGAATAAAATGTCGGCTTGACTTTCCAATGGACCCGTAAGTTCGGAAACCTGATGGTCTTTATCCCTTTTTGTTAAATAGAATTCTAGCTCATATGAATTTTTGATTTGGAATGAGTTAAAATTTAGATCCTCAAATTGGCGAATGATGTCATTCGCTTTTTCGAGCCCTATCAGCTCAGGGTTAATCTCAATGATGAATTCTACGTCGGCGGGGAGAAGTTCGAGGAGTTGCCTTAAATGAGAGAGAATTTCACTTTCGGATCCTTCCGTGTCGATTTTCAGGATTCTTGGGGCGAAAGGCATTTTTACAACTTCTTTGTGCAACAAGCTTGAAGTAACTGAAAAAGCTTCGCTTGACTCTTCATTTCTGAAGATGCCCGTACTGCCGCTATTCATGGGATGACCGGGATACAATCTAAGGTTTCCTTCATGATTTGAAAGAGCGACTTGATTCGTGCTAACATTAGAAAGTTTGTTCAGCCGAAGATTCTCTTCGAGTTGCTTGAAGATGGAAGGGGTTGGTTCGAAGCTGTAGACTTTGCAATTCGGATTGTTTTTGGCTACCAAAATGGAAAAATAACCAATGTTTGCCCCAATATCTACAAATGAGCGTCCATTGAGTTCATTAAGGTTTCGGATTAGGTAATCTGTTATGGAAGGTTCCCAAGTCTTGAAATGATAGATGTAATTTGAAATAAGGTCGCCGGTGGTAAATCTCAGTTTAATCCCATGATTCACATCGACCATCTTACTGGACCTATCTTTAAGCATTTGGTTTTGCACGAACCTGAACCCATAGATTCTCTTACTAATTTTTGAAAGTAGCCTGATGGTTCCGTTGGTCATTTTGTAACTTCGCACACGATAGACTTGATTCGCTCGGCTTGATTTTTAGTGGAATGGTTTTGTCCAATCTTAATTCGCTTTCTTCGTTCAGGGGCGTTCGGATTCTCTAAAATGGCTTTCTTCAAATATGCGATAAACTCTTCTGAGTTATTGGCGATTTTGACAAGTGGGTCGAATTCTTCCAAGTTTATCAACGCCGTACTCACTACTGGCAAACCGAATTGAAGATATTCAAAAAGTTTTAATGGCACGCAGTGGAGGTTGTGAGAAATCTTAACATCATAAGGCATGCATCCAACCTGAGAGTTCTCGAGGACTTGAAAAATTTCGAATTTTTCTAGCCAAGGTAGCTTAAAGAGGTTATTATTTTTTTCAAAAGAACCCCCATGAAAAGAAACGAAAGAACATTGTTTCAATTCTTTCATTGCACTGGAAAAAAGTTCCATATCAATGCGACGGCCGATTTCTCCGGAGTAAACGATCCTCGGTGAAGGGATTTCCTCAAGAAACTGCTTTACCTTAACGGAAAGAACACTGCGAGATTGAAACGATGAGACCAATTGAGGGAATGCTTCGGTCTTTTCGCCACAAATATTTCTGACCCTCTCAACCATAGACTTTGGAATGACTAGGACTTTGTCGGCATGTGAGGAGTTCTTTATGAACTCCTCTCCAAGATCGCTATAGTCAGCACAGAGATACACAAGTTTGCCAAAGGACATTTTCAATTTTGGTAGAATGCCTCCAATGGACTCTAAATTCGTATAGAACAGTGTGGAATTCTCCAAAGCTCTTACTGAGAATGATCTCTTTATTTGATGAAGAACAAGTGATTCTTGAATTTTGCAAAGTGTTTTTGATCGGGCTAGTTTTGATCCGAAAAACAAGAGCCTATTTCGTAGAGTGCTATCTTCGGAGCATGTCCAATTTGCTGGTGCTTGTTTGAAAATCGAGGTTGGTTTTGAAAAATAATGGTACGCAAGACCTGCATGGGATGCGCTTTCACAGATAAGTTCAGGGGTGCCTGGGACTGACCAGTCAAAACTTGAGAGGACAGTTATGGAAGGTTCGTTCATCGACATTTCTTCCAACTCCCGAGACAAATTCTGACTGTCGTAATGGATGTGCACAAGAATTGATCTGCAAGTACATCGATGCCTCTGCCTTTGAGAAAAAACAAGCAGGTGAACAAATCTTTGGTCACCATTCTGAATGCGTGCCGAAGGTAGGTCCTTGGGTTCCCGTATTCCTCTTCAGCGTCCGGATGCTTTTGCAGAAAAAGCATAAGTGACTCCCATTCATATCCCTTTTGTTTCCAGTTCTTTCTACTCTTTCGAAGGGTTCTCCAAGGATGACAAACACTGGCTTCTGTGATGAACCTCGAATCCATTCCCTTTTGTTTGAGACGATATGCCAGATCGACGTCTTCAAAGGCGACCCTGAATCTTTCGTCAAGTCCATTCATTTCAGTGAAAAGGCTCTTGCGAATACAAAGATTACTCGTCCAAAGCATTCCACCTTTTTCATTGCTCGGGCATCCTTCCGCCCAGGTGAATCTTGGTCTATCCGGGAAAATACGCCCCTCGAACACCTCCGTTTCGGGGTATTTGCTAATTGCATTGGAATACGCTTCCAAGTATTGAGGCGTAGCAAAGCAGTCATCATCCAAAAAAACGATCCATTCACCCTTGGCTCGGGCAACCCCTGCGTTACGATTGCCTGCAGGTCCATTTTTTTTCCCCACACCCCAGGAGACTGATGGGAACTTACTGCGAACAAGCCTTTTGCTATCCGCACTGATCGAATCATCGGAGACAAGGATCTCAAAATCCTCTTCTATGGTTTGATTAGCTGAGTAAAGCGATTCCAAGCATCTTTCAAGATCGTCCGGTCTTTCATAGGTTGGAATCACTACGCTTAGTTTTACCATTCTTACTTGATTTGGCTCATAAGGTTATCAAAAAAACAACGAATTTCAGAATTAAACAGGTTCTCGGAAAATTGCATCTCCGCGACTTGCCTACCTTTTTGTCCTAATTCTTTAGCCATCTTCGAATCACTAGATAGCAATTTTATTTTTTCCGCCCATTCTTGAGGTGATTTTGATGAAACCAAAAAACCAAAACTATGGGTTTCCGGATCTACATCCAAACAACCTGAGCGAGTCATAACCACCGCTTTCCCCATTGCCATACTTTCAAGTAGGTTTGTGTAACCGCAAGTGTCCTCCGCATCGCCAAGCAAGGGGATGAGTGTGGCAGTGCATTGGGCATACCATTCTCTCAGGGTACGGTAGTCGATCGCTTTGTCAGGAGGATCACCTGAACCGTCAATCCACATGACATTTGCTGGAAGTGCTAGGGGTTTCAGATTTTTAGGACCTATAATTCTTATCTCTGAACTTACGAGTTTTGCCGCCTCGATCAAGGTATCAAAATCCCTCCCCGTTTTTCCCGTAGCGAGAAAAAAAGGCTTATCGATAACTTTCGAAGGCGGTTTGCCATCGAATACTTTCATATCAACGCACCAAGGCATAAATGTTGAAGGCGCATGCTTAGAAAACATTCGATTACATCTTTTGGTTAGGCAAAGAAAAGCTGCATGCCGCTTAAGCCTTTCAGCGGAATATGGAGACAGGTATCCCAATTTGGACTCTTTGGGTTGACGAAAAACCCAAGAGACTAACTTTGCCTTGCCGAAAAAGGGGAGTAATGAAAGAGGACCACAGACTGAATAGATCAAGGTTGAATACCTGCTCGCCCGAAGAGCCGATAATTCGGCTTTGATGCCTGGGGAATTTCTAAAAAAAATTCGATTTGCAAGTCTCTCAAAAATTGGGGGTAGCTTAATCGAGTTCGATCTTATAAGCTCGATCTGAACGCCTTCCAAGGTTTTCAAGCCATCAATACCCCATAGGTGATGCCTTGGATATAAGCCTTTTTCGATTTCATGGATTCTATCTTCCAAATAGGGATGAAGTACGCTGATTTTCCTTAACGAAAAATTCTTTTCGCTAGGTTCTTTCTCTTTAGCGGCAAGAGACTTCATTGTTTGCTATCACATGATGTAATACTTCGCTCACCTGACTTACGAATATCTTCGAATTGTAGTTTGCCTCAGCGAAACGACGGGCTTGTTTTCCCATCTCCTTTGTTTTTTCCTTATTTTTCTGAACCCAAGAAATGGCTTTTGACCAGCCATCCCGGTTATTTGGATAAACGATTTTCCCAATTCCTAACTCTTCAACATCAACATCTATTCCTGTGTTATCGGGGACAAGGACCGCTTTTCCCAACCCAAGAGGATCGCAAAAACTCGTAAGACCGCAACTGAACGGTTGGTCTTGGATCGGGATCGCGATGGCTAACGCGTCTTTAAGTTTAAGGCAAATCTCATGCTGAGATTGTAGGCCAACTTCATACTCAACATAAGGATTGTATGTTTCAAATACTGGGCTTCTGTCATAGTCGAGACACATTACCTTGGCGTATGCCTTAGATTCAATGCAGGCTTGGGCAAAGGTCCCGAAATCACGTCCCGAACGCCCTGCAGTCATGATTCTGTTTCCAAAACTAGGATTGAGACAATCGTAATAACCAAGGTCAGGCCCCCATCGTACGACATTAATTTTGTCCTCTCCCGATAGGATACTTACTCTTTTGGAAAAAGTTAGGATGGCGTCCGAACCTTGATTGATCAATTTAAAGATCGGGCTTTTCACCTTACTGAATCTACCGATGTCTTGCGAATGATGAACGAGAGTTACTACTGGAATTTTTAGGTAACCAATGGCCCTCAGGTAGTGGAGTAGGCTCGACTCAGTTTCTTTGAGCGAAAGGATTGCATCGACTCCATTGAGGTTTCGCAGGGCCTTGAACTGTGTTTCCAGTCTGCCAATTGGGACGTGAGGTTTATGCCTGATAAAGAAATTATCCAGTTCATAGAAAATCCCTGGTTCCCAAAGGCGAATTGAAGTGAATTCTAGGTTGAAGCTGTGAAATTTGTCTAGACCGAAGATCAAGTGATTCGGTAATATACCTTCTGCGTGACGAATTTGATCATCGTCCAGATTGTAGTCATTGAGAAGAAGAACTTTTTTCAATGCTAGGGGTAAAGTTTGTTAACAGTTAGGGAAATATTAATTTAAAACTTTGACCAAAATATACTAACAAAGCTTAAAAACCTAGAAAATATTAAGTTAACCGGAACAAGGAAGAGATAGTGAAACCATTGAATGTTCCGAATTTTAGTTCCTGTCAAAATTGAGTAAAGAGATAAAAGCTCAAGATCATTATCTTTGTAAGAGCTATTATTAAAAACTTTAACGACAACGCCCGGCATTGTGGTATCGGTTACCAATTTATCTATGTCGAACTCTGAGAATTTTTTTTTCATATCTGAGATTTCATATTTTCAATTGTCATAGGGATATGCATGGTGGGGAAATCTAAGGGAGCGGGTTGTAAGCAATAGGCATCCTTTTGGCCTTAGGACGCCCTTAATGTTGTTAATGATATTTCGCCAAACATTTATGTTCCATTACCTCAGTGCAAATGATGAAATAAAAGAGTCAGCCAAAACTTACTGATTAAATTATTGGCATCAACAACTAAATCGACATTGGGTCCTTCAGTAATGTCAGTACCAATGTAAGAATTAGGTTTAAACACCTCTACATAACTACGGATTGAACCATTCACAACAAAAGACCCTACATCTAAAATTTTCTTTGAAGCAATTTCATGCTCATTAATATGTTTCTTGCTAAATTAATTATGGATTTGCTGCACATAGTATAGTTGATATTTAAATTTTAAATTTCATGGCGATTGAGACTTTTAGGGTAAAGACTTAGTTTTTTTGATAATATATATCGTTTTCCTAATTTATTCATAGGATTCTCGACACAGATAAAAGTAAAGACGCATAATAAAATAATAGGAATAATAAAAAAAGGCATTATCAGAAGAAATTCCTGGAAAGAAAAGTTTCTAACATTAATAAGCATTAAATGACTGAATGATAATGATAATAATAAACCATGAATCAAATATATACTATAACTTATTTCGCCAAGAATTTTTGATGGTTTAGAATTTAGTATTCCAAATAAGTCGTTACCTTGCGTAAATAGAAAAAAAGACACAGATGTAAAAAGTAAATGAATAGGACTTAATGTTTCAGTATAAAATAAGATAGATAAAAGTATTATTAAATTCAATGCTGATGTATACGAAGAATTAAAATTTATTCGATTCTTTAAGGATGTAAACTTTTTGTCTGTAATGAAGCATCCGATTATGAAAAGAAAAAAATATTTAGAATTAAAATAGTAAAAGTTAATCGGATTTATGAAAAAGTATAACCCAAGTAAAAGCATTGATATCTTGAAATAAACTTTAAAATATTTAATCAAATATATCATAAGCGGGAATGATAAATAAAAAATCCATTCATACTTTAAAGTCCAGTCAACATATGCAATGATGGTTCTGGTATCATTGTAATTATTTATTGGGCAACCTAAAAATAATATCCATCTTAATGTTGACTTTATTAATTCGAAACTAGAGCACATGAGAGAATAATTTGTTTCATGTAGAACTATTAAAAAAACAATAAATACAACTAGAATATACAATGGGTAGATACGGAATATCCTAGATTCAAAAAATTCTAGGATAGAGAATGTACTTCTATCCATATGATTTTTAGTGAAAAGATAACCAGATATCATAAAGAACATTGCCACTGATACTTTACCATAATTGTAAAATATTACATTGTTCGGAATCTTCCATATAGCATCAGTAATCCAATAGTAGGTTATTGAAAAATGACATATGAAAACTGATATCGATAAAAATCCTCGTAATCCATCTATTGAGGACGCCCTAGTTCTTTGATTTAAATAATTAAATAGATTTGTATGCGAAAGCAAATGCGCAACCAAGTAAGCCGACAGTAAAGTAGCTAAAGTAATCGATAGTTCGAATAACTCCACAAATCGTTAAGTTGCTTCCTTAATATGTTCTTCCCAAAACTGTAGGTCATTATTTTTCCAATTATGGCATCCCATGGGAAGAGTGCTAAAGGTAACTTTATCAAAGAGGTAATTTGGTAAGGTCTCAAAAGAATAATGAGCTGCTAATTTTGCATCTGCCACTTTGAACTCATTTCCGAAAACAAGGGGTATGTATATACTCCAAAAAATATCCTCTCCGGGTGATTCTTTTATATAATGATGTAAATTGTTCCTGATTCCAAAATTTTTAATAATTCCTTTAAGGGTAATTTTCTTATATTTAAAAACAGGAACTTTCCCTTTTGGCGAAGATTCAATTTGTTTAATTATAGATTTAAAGGTTTTAACCTTCCGAAGAGAGAAACCGCCGTTTCCAACCTTCCATAATTGTTCTTTTGGTTTTCCATCAAATCCATCAACCATCCAAGGTGCTCCAATATAATCAAGACCAAGTTTTGAAAAATAGTCGAGTTTGTCTTCAAAAACCCAGCAATCTGTCTGAATAATTTGAATATAACAATAATTAGAAAATGATTCATAGAATTCTTTTCGACAAAGTAATCTACTATACGAAAGTTTATCTTTAAAATAAGAATCATTGAAAATAATAGTTCTGAATCCACTGTTTTGTTTCCAGTCTGATTCTAATGATTCTGGTAAAATGAAAAGAATATCTCGATTTGTAAAAACACTTTTGATTTGTTCAATTAATTTTAATTCAGCTTTTTCTAAATGTGTGAACTTTTTATAGACAGGGACAACTATTGCTACATTTAATGGCAATTCATTGCTATTAGCTTCCATTTTTGAATGAACTTTTTAAGTTAAGAAAAAAGTCGTGAAACAATAGGTAAAAAGGAAGATATATTGATATAAATGAACAAATAAACATCCTATCCATTATGTCTTTTCGAGCAAAAATAAATAAGGATACCTTTAGAGTCTTTAAAAATTGAACAAATATGTTTTGTGTGATTGTATAATTAGAGTTCCATCTACGATAACGCAGATAAAGACTAGATATGGATTCTTTTCTTAAGGAATATGCAATTAATTGTGGATCTGATAATAATTTATAATCAAGATTTAATAGCTTATCACCTAAGTCTTGATCTTCGCATTCTTTCAATTGAGGGTTAAAGTTCCCAACATGAATTACATGTTCTTTTCTGACAAGTACTGCATATGTGATCAGAGTATTAACAAAGTGTATATCAGATCTATATGATTCGCATTCTCGGAACAGATACCGACTTCTCCATATACTCAATGGATCTTGCAAACTTCGATGATTTACTATTCTTCCAAAGCATGCACTTACAGATTGTTCGCTTAAATTTTGTAAAGCTCTATCAACAAATTGATTATCAATCACATTAGAACTATCGCAAAACAAAACAAACGGGGTATTGGATTCACAAATTCCAAGCATTCTTGCGTGACCTCTACCAAGAGTTTTTTCCAAAGAAATGATTCGACATCCATACCTGGTAGCAATATCCAATGTTTGATCTGTCGATCCATCATCAATAACAATAATTTCGTGTAGTACAATCGTCTGAGCTCTTAGCGATAAAATGGTTTGTTCAACAGTTGATTCTGAATTGAAACAAGGAATGACACCTGTTACTGATAGATTAATAATTTTTGCCTAATTCGAAATTTCTAAGGCCAATCAAGAATTGTCTATTTGATTCTAAGTCATGAAATGATAAACTCTTGATATGAGTGTCTGGAGTGAGTTCATTAATAATTTCAAAATAATTTGGATCTTTTATCTGTAACACACCAATACCTTCGTCAAAATCAAGAGTAAAACAGTTAAAATAATTTTCATATTTCCTTAAATGGTGAATCGCTTTCCATACATCTCCATTCCAGTTGATTGCATCATGGGGAATCTGAGGATTTGCCGCTTCAGCAGTTAGAGGATTACAGTCGTGGAAAACGATATATCCATCATGGTTTAGGTATTTGAGACAATTTCGTGCATCACGCAAAGTTTGTTCATAAGTATGTAGTCCATCAATAAAAGCTACATCAATTTTATTATTCTTATAAATAAAAACAGCTTCATTATCAAAGAAATCATCACTGGTTTTCCGATACATCTTATAATTCCAATTATAAGATTTAAACAGCGACTTTATATGAAATCTTTTAGAAAAAAAATAATTTGGATCAACTCCTATCTTATTAGAACATGTAACATGAAAAAAGTTTTCGCCATTTCGAACGCCAATTTCTAAATAACTATTTGAATCTTTCCTTAGTATGGAATTAATAAAAGAAGTTCTGTTCATTTTTCAAAAATTTTTTTTCAAGATTTGTAATGTTATCCGAACGAGAGCCAACTCTGCGAGCAGGCACCCCTGCGTATATTTGAAATGGTGAGGAAGAGTTTTTTATAAGAGAGTGTGCTCCTACAGCACTGCCTTTTTCAAGATGTACTCCGGGTAACACTGTTGAATTAGTTCCTATGATTACATGTTTGTCTATTGTTACCGGAGCATGATTTAATAATTTGTAATTATCATTAATCATCGGATTAGTTAAGGAAAAGCCAGAAAAATCATCACTGCTGCTAAAGATCGAAACTTTGGTAGAAATGTTTGCAAAGCTAGAAACGCTAATTTTAGCTTGGCCAATTAATGATGAGTAACAACCAATATGCACATAATTATCAATATGTATTCCTTCTTTGCCTGCAGATAAAATGCAAAAGTCATCAATTCTAATATTAGATCCCAAATGAATTGCAGATGCATTATACAGGTTAGCATATTTAGAAATATATACATTAGCACCGAATGAACCTAACCCTAACTTAATAAGTTCATTTTGGTCAAAAAAACTACTCATTTTATCTCTTTGTTAATAATATTGCACACTATATTGATGGAATCATCGCTTAAATTACTACTTATTGGTAATGAAAGTACATTATTTGCTAGCATTGATGCATTTGGGAACTCATTTCTTATTTTCATGTAGTGTTTTTGCTCCGTAATAAGAGGACTCCAGTATTTTCTACAATAAATATTTTTTAATTTTAATTTTTCTATAATTACTTCCCGATGATTAACTTCATTTTTTAGGTATACTGGAAAATACGCGAAATTATAATCAAGTCCTTCTGGTAATTTTGGTATAATTAACCCGTCATTATTAGACAATTGTTTAATATATTTTTCGTATCTTGCTTTTCTTTCTCTTATTATCTTTTTTATGTATTTGAGTTGAACTAAGCCAATTGCAGACTGAAATTCATTCATTTTAGCATTTATACCTGGACCTCCCACCGTATTTTCATCAACTATTCCGAAGTTACGAAAGAGATTAATTTTATTAAGAATATCTTGATTTTCAGAATGAATTACTCCTCCTTCAAATGTAGTGAAAACCTTGGTAGCGTGAAAGCTTAATACTGAAGCATCACCGTAACTGATCAAATGCTTATCTTTATATTTTATTCCTGTTGCTGGAGCAGCATCAAAAATTAACGGTATATTAAATTCTTTCGCTATCTTTTGTAACTCTCCAATTTGTGCCGGGAAACCAAAGTTATGGGTCGCTAGTATTCCTCCCGTTTTTGAAGTGATATTGTTTCTCACAAGATCTGGTATGATATTTCCATAAACAGGATCTACATCTGTAAATACAGGTTTTAATCCGATCCAATCAAGAACATGTGAAGTTGCAATGAACGAAAAGGGCGTAGTTATTATTTCCCCACTAAGTCCAAGGGCCTTACATGCTAGCATTAAGCCTGAAGTTGCGTTGTTAACAACACTGATATTATCTACCTCAAAATAAGAGCAGAGATGTTTTTCAAACTTCTGAAGAAATGGACCATTGTTTGTAAGGATTTTGGATTTCCAAATTTCTTCAAAATAAGGAAGGCATTCTTCCAAAGGTGGTAGAAATGGCTCGGTTACATAAATTTTTTTTTGATTTTTCAAAATTATGAAAAAGGATTAATTTTATTGAGAATCTTGTTGAAATAAACTGATGAGTAAGAGGGACACATCTTTTTTGCTAATGCTTTGTCATAACATACTGATCGCTCAATAACAGAAGGGTGCTTCAATGGAAATGAGCATTGACTTAGAGGAGATGCCATTGGGTTTCGAGCTTTGGTATGGGTCGAGTCCTCCCGTTCAAATCCAATGTTAACGCTCATATTAACGGTAGGTGTAACAGCAAATGCGTGATTGAATAAAAGGCTAAATTGCCACTGATAATCACATGCCCAAGGATCTGGGTTTTCACAGTGTAAATCGAACATCTTTTTAAGGCTTTTTCCTTCTCTTAGACTGAATGAGTGATTTTTAATAAACTTTTTTTGATCCAATGATTTCCACTCTTTCATATTAAGATCATATTTTTTCCACATTCTTCTCCATGTGCCGAATCCCCATACATGGGTGTATTCACTAAAATAGTAAGAATTCAACGAACATCCGCTAGGATCTTGGTTAAAGTTTGAAGCATTTATGTGACCCACTCGATCATTATTGCGGTATTTGATAAAAATTTCTTCAGCAAAATTCAGGAATGTAGGTGACAAAAGCACATCATCTTCTAGGAATATTCCAAATTCATGTTCAGAAAACATTTTTTCCATGCTTTGAACAAATGATTGAACCAGACCAATATTGTGGTCTCTAAATAACGGTACAATTTCACAATTCCAGCCAGGATTTAGTGCTATCGCTCTACATTGTTCAACCAATGCTTCCTCGTTTTCATTCCTGGGGCCATCAATAGAGACATATAAGATTTCGGGAGAAAGAGATGCGAGGTGATCGAGTGATTTCCTGAGTAAATCAGGTCGTATAAAGGCCATCAGAAGAACTGGGATTTGATTACTCAACTTATTATCTTTCTAGATACTTTGAAAATGGTAAAAAATTCTCTTTTTTAAGCCGATCGACATCACTAGAAATCGAATTATGGTAAAAAATTATATCAGACTGTAAAAGTTCTCCATGATGGTAATGGTTTTGATAAAAATTGAATATTTTAAAGCCATGACTTTCCAATAACATTATTAATTCTGAAGCATGTTTTTGCTCTTTATACAATTCATCAAAAATTACCTCCGAAATTATTAATCGAATTCTTCCCTGAGATAGCATTTCTTGAGCACCAATAAGTGCGTTGTATTCTCCACCCTGTAAATCTAGCTTTAGTATATCAACTGTTTCATTAGGGAATAAAATATCTAACTTTTTTGTCACTACTTGTGTGGTCTGCATCGTTTCAAGGAATTGTGCATGTGGGTGATTTTGATTCACAGATGATTTTAGTAATGAATTCGTTCCTTCGCTTTTATTAATTCTTAAAAACTCATTACCTTCGGTGTTTGACAGCGCATAGGGATACGAAATGATTCTATTGTTACAATCACTCTTTTGCTGTAATACACTGAAAAACTTAGGGAATGGTTCAAAGGCATGTATGGAAGCAGAAGGGAAATACCTAGAGAATGCATTTGATGTGTCGCCAATTGATGCACCGCCATCAATAATCAATCTCACATTTTCTTTCCCAAGAAGTATTTGAACTATTTCTATTGGATCATCTGATTTCTTATTTTGAATGACCGAGGACAATTCGTACCCTAGTTTATAGAAGATTCTTTTAAAAACCGATTTAACCATAATTAAAGGCAACGAAAACCCTCTGGTAATACATCGATCTTTGAGAAATTTAAACTTTTATGTGTTAAAATCATATTTATTGAGTTCATATAACTTACCTTGTGCTCACGAAGGCATGGAATTGAAAGTATTTCATTTTGATCAAATTTATCTGACTCTAAAATTATTACTTTTATTTCAAGTGGTTCATCGCCTGATCCTTTCAAAACTTCTTTTTCGTGTCCTTCGACATCAAGTGATAGTAAGTCTATTTTCTTAAATGAAGGGTGCATGCACCATAGATCTTGAAGTGAAATTGCTTTAATTTTTCGTCGTCCTTCGATGTATTCCGTTTTTACATTTGAGAGAACAGATTCATAACCAGCTTCCTCGAAATATAAATCTTTTGATTCATTTGAAATTGCGAACTTGAGGCAAATAACCCGAGGATGAGGGATATGGTTAAGTTTTAGTTTCCCAAAAGCTTTCCTGGATGGTTCCAAGCAAATACCTCGTGCTCCTGCCTTCGCAAATTTGTAACAATTGGAAAAAAGAACACCATCGTTAGCACCAATTTCAACGAATGAATTCACTTTTCCGAGAATTTTAGAAGCGAGTATGTCCTCGCCGTGTTGAGAATATGTTTCTTTATTTTCTCTCCAATTATTAAGCAAAACTTTAGCGTAATATTTGAGATACCTGAGTTTTTTTATCATTTAATTCTTAAATCCATGTATCAGTGAAATTTAGCATTTGGTGCAAACTTTAAACTGCTCTAATGAAGTTACCTCAGTTTTATTGTACACAACAAGTCTCGGTACTTTTCCAAACCATGAAATCCATGTGCCAAATGAACTAGGCGGACCTAAGTTGTAATCACACAGGGAGAGTAAATGAATATCTACCATAATATCATTACTTGAACTAAAGTAGACAGCTTCATGGTTAGGTACTGTGGAAGGTGGTACCTCATCAGAACATATTATAACCCCTACATTCTTTTTACCTGATTTTTCTAATACTTGTTTAGTTTGATTTGCCCAATGCAAATACGATTCCCAGGAATGATAGTGTATGCCGTCTAAATAGGTTAAATAATCTCCTCGTCGTGCATGAACTCCAATTACGGAATCATATTTTGATCTGAGATCGTCGATGACCTTTTCCGCAGAAACTACATATTTTTTAATTGGCGAAAGAAAATGCCGAAGTTTATGCTGGTAAACTTTTATTAAACTGTAGCAACTTATATCCCAATGTTTAATAAGATTAATTTTATTTTGTTTTATCTGACAACTCAAATCTGATTCTAACAACGCCTCATTTTTCGTTGTTCTTATCTGATTAATGATCCATGCAAATCTTTCTAACCACTTATCGCTCAAAAGTATTCTTCTTAGAATGTTTCTAAATAACCTATTAGAGAGTGATTTGAATATGAAATTTTCGTGTTGATGAAGATTACCCGAATAGTGCTTTGGTGAATTCTTAAAAAAATCAGCATAGTCGGAAAAACTAAGATTGATTAAGTTGTAGTTATGTTCAATAGACCATGCTAGAGCATTGGCGTGAGTATGCAGACGATTACCTAGTCTTCCATAATCACAGTAAATAAGGAGAATTCTAAGCAAAGCCTCTTTTTGTTTTTATAAAATTAGTTAGGCAAATAATTGCACACATTGAAATTATGACATTGAGCTCATTATATACTCGGGTTTCCATCATATTGGAGCGAAAGTACAAAGAGATTAAATAAATTACTCCAACAAGAATGAGTTTTTTTCCATAAGAACTTAGCTTTTTGAATCCAATCACTGGTATTAACCAAATTCCGGCAAAAAGGGTTAAGAACCATGCAGCATTTCGCATGGCCCAATGAGAATTACCATTCCAAATTCCTGCTAAAAACATTCCCATAGAATGTGGTTCTTCAAAAAATAAGCCTGGATTTCCTCGATAAATCCAGCTCAGTAAAGAACGTATAAAGATCCACAAAATAGCTTGTGTAACAATGTGGATAATCAGATTTTGGTTTAGTCTAAGGAACAACTTTGGATTATTGTATAGTTTTAATTGCAATAAAAATCCAGAAAGACTGATGAAGCATGCGGACTCTCTATTTAAGTTTGCGAAAATGAATATAAGGTAAAAACAAAACCAACTCCCCTTAATAAAGAAAATTAGACCTATTACATAGAATGCAAGTGAGGGAATATCGTAACAATAAAAGAGACCGGCACCATCAATTAGCCCATTTATTGCTATGTAATTCCAAGAAAGAGGGATAAATATGATGAAGGCACTCCAATTAGACAATCTGCAGTCGAGCATTTTTAGCAGAACTGGAGTTGATATGACAAGTAGTGTGAGGAATAATATATTTAATACCTGAAGTATGACATCAAAGGTAATTGGGTAGGGTACCAACCAACCAAATAAAAAAGATAGAATTGGAATGCACGGTTTGAGAAAATCACCCAGGAAAGGAATGAGAATCCTTGTTTGAAAAACTTTATCTGCCAAGCCTGAGGCAATATTTTGAGCACTACCTGGAGGGTACTCGTTTGTGAACAAGAAATAATAATAGGTGAATATTGTTGAGCAAAAAAGCGAAGCAACAATGAAAAAAAAGTAAGATTTATTAAAGCTAATTATTTTTTCGCTTTTATTAAAAATTGTTTCCCAAAGGGTTTCCATAAAAATGGAAACTTTAAATATAAGGAAACCATAAATAATGGGCGTTCTTTTACTCGTACCATATTGTATGGTAAAAATTTTGAAAAAGAGCGGTCGATTCTAAAATCATGCATTTGAAGTAACTCAATAAGTGATTGGTCAGAAAGAGGAATATGATGATCCCAAAAATCCCAGTATTTTCCTTTAAGGACACTTATATTTGGTCCCATTGCAATTAGCCTTCCTCCAGGTTTCAATGCTTTTTTTATTTCATGTATTGTGCTATCCAGAGATTCTTTATTTGGCAAATGTTCGAAGAAATTACTGGTAAAGACTAAATCTAAAGAATTTTGATCTATTTTCCATGGTTCAGAGCAATCTTGCTTATGGAAAACAATTTTATCATCTAATCGCGATTGCGTTTTGGGGTTAAGATCCATCGCATGTCGAACTTTACATTTCGCATGGTTAATAAATTCACCATAACCACATCCAAGATCGAGTATATGATCAGTGCTTCTTATCCATTTGGAAAAAAAATCATTAACTAAAATCTTCCATATTCGATTCCTGTAATTTTCATGTCCAGAAAATCTCTTTTCATAAATATGTGCTAATTGTTTTCCAGAACTCATTTTCTCCTGTAGTCGCCTCGACTAAAATACTTCTCAAGCCATAAATATGCTATTATAAAAAAATAGCGTGAACCCATTTCTCTTAATTTTAATTTCGTTACGCCTTTATCTCGATTTTTCCATGAAATAGGAACGACTTTCCATGAATATCCACGGATAACTGCTTTCAAAGGAATTTCCACCGTCAGATTAAAATGTGGAGAAATGAGTGGTTTACAACCTTCAATAACTTCTCGTCGGTACATTTTGAATGCATTGGTTATGTCATTACATTGTATGTTAAACGCAAATCTAATTATTGTATTAACGACCCGGTTAGCCAAAAGCTTTAAAAGCGGATAGTTGTAAACTTTTCCTCCTCGCATGAAACGGCTTCCGAACACACAATCATTCCCATCTTTAATACATCCCCAATAGCAAACTAAATCTTTAGGCGAATCGGACCTATCCGCCATCATAATTGCTACAGCGTCACCAGTAAAATTGTCTAAACCGAGACGAACTGCTCGACCAAACCCACTTTCATCTTCGGTTTTTAAGCATTTTACTGAAGCAACCGATTTTCTTATTTCCTTGATAATGTCTATTGTATTGTCCGTACTCGCGTCATCTATAACTAATATTTCGAAATCAATGGAATGATCAGTTAATTCCTTACAGATTTCTGAAATACATTCTTTTAAATTATCCGCTTCATTTCTTGCCGGGATAATTACGGATAATTTATTCAAGATAATGAAGGAGTCGGGAGTAATCTAATTTTTTGCACAAATATACCTGATTTTAAAATCGTCTTTTCTGATATGGAATTTTGGAATTTGTTTATAGTTGCTTGTATGAATTTTGGAATCTCAATTAACTCTTCGTCATAGGCTAGGTAAACATTTAACTCCTTATTAGTTTTAAAACGGGAATGTTGCGGGAAATTATCAGCTGCAAAATGCATTGCCATGTTTCTCATCTTGGTTCTTAAAACCAGATCCCCCGTATCGCCTTGAGGGAGAAAATAAATGATATCTAGATCATTCTGGGAATCATTCTCGATATAATCAATGGCTTGAGAAAATCGACTACTAGAAAGCCCTCGTTCTTTTTCAGTGCTCGATATAAATCCTTCATTAATATTTGTTGGTGACAAATTAACAATATTTAAGACAGGTAATGCTAATACTAGAGTTACTAATGCCTTGTAAGCTAAGCTGCTTAGTTGAGAACTTTCCCACACCAATATAATAGGGAACAGCAATAATACGGAGTATTCGATCGTATGAGTTGAATAGAGAGAGTAATTAAACCCATGAAGGTTACTTAGTATTGCAAGCCCAAGAAATGGAATCACATAAAATGTCGAAAATATAGCAATAGATAAATTAGAGAAATGTTTATTATTTTTTCTAATTAATAAAATTATGGGAATAAAAGTTATTATTCCGAAGATTCCACATACAAAGGCGTGAGGATTTATCTTGTTAGCATTGCTCCAATCAATGAAAGATCGAAATTGGAGGCAGAAATCTCTGGCACTATGCATGAGTGCCTTCATTGGTGTTGCGTAGACTGGACTAGACAACGCACTTAAGAGTAGCATTTTACCTTCTGTGCTTTCTACGAAGTGCTCTCCCCACAATATCGACTGTTGATTATAGTCAGGCGCAGTGTAAAGGGCGTGTGAATCAAAACCTAAGTTTTCACTATTGAAGGATTTTAGTACTTTTGCAGGAAAAAGAATAAAAGGCGATAGTATGACCAGCGTTAAAAATAAATGATTCTTTCTTAAAACAGTCTTTTTCAAATACACCAATAATGAAGGAATGAAGCCGATAGTTAGGGCGACTATCATACCCGACATCTTGAGCAGACAAAAACAACCTAGTAAAAGATAGAAAATTGCGATGATAAGGACGCTTTTAAAAATGTCCCTTTTGTTGTGTGGGTTTTGTGCAGAGATCTGAATCGCCCAAAGAAGCATCCATGGAACGATTGCAAACAAAGTGGAATTCATTGTCCCTAAGCGATTTATTGTTAGCCCGATAGATAATCCTAGCAGTAAGGATAGATAAATGAGACCTTGTATTCTAATTCCTAGTTTATTGGATAATTTTAACCAACCCATACCCCCTAGCAACCCTATCAATACCAAGCTAAATTTAATCGCGTGCCCAATTTGAAGTCCAATGAACATTCCTGGAAGGGCAAACCAGCTAGCCCCAAGTGGTCTTATATGCCATCTCTGGGTATTGGTACTTAAGTCTCCAGTTGATGGAACCAATACTTTATTTGGGGCATTTATTTTTCCTGATATGAAATGTTGGGTGCTGAGAACCTGTGTTGAAATATCTTCCCCAACCACCGTTCCTTCAGGGATCGTGAAAAGGACTCCTAACACATATAGGCAGAGGAAACATAAATACGGAGATTGTGGTGAGAAGTTTAATTTCGTGAGAAAAGCCTCCATCCATGAAGTTAACCTAGGATGTACAAATTTGAAACCGATCACGCAGATTACGAGAATGCTAATTAGACCGATTACTTTTTCCCAAGAATAAAGCCCTAAGAAATCTGGATTTTTACTCGGTAGCATGGCTGCCTGATAACCCGTAATGCCAAGCCAACAAAAGGGTAGGGAGCAAATAAACGATATTAAATGATTATTTTGGCTAGATGACTTCTCTTCAGTCACTTAAAGATTGAATATTTAACGATGGCGTAGAATGCTCGAAAAGCATCCTTGATCCCGATTTTTTTGCCTTCTTCATAGGTTCTGCCAAAATAAGAGATTCCTACTTCATAAATTCTAATATTTGGAAGGCGGGCGATTTTTGCAGTAATCTCTGGTTCTATGCCGAAACGATTTTCTGTCAAATTTATCTTATCTATTATTTCTTTTCTGAACACCTTGTAACCTGTTTCCATGTCAGTTAAGTTAAGATTAGTAAACATATTCGACATAAGGGTCAGAAGCCCGTTTGCGACTCTATGCCAGAAGTACAAAACTCTAGTCTCTTGATCAGATCGAAAGCGTGAACCATACACTACATCAGCTTTATTTTCTATGATCGGCTTTAGGAGCTTGGGGTATTCTTTCGGATCGTATTCTAAATCAGCATCCTGAATTAAAATTATATCGCCTGAAACCTGTTCGAAAGCACTTCTTAATGCTGCTCCCTTACCTTGGTTGAATGAATGCTTGACGATAATAAGACTTGGGTTATCGGAGTATATTTTAGATATGATTTCTGATGTTTTGTCAGTAGAAAAGTCATCTATTAATAATAATTCATTATCTAAACCTAGCTTATTAGCACTTTCTACCGAATAAACAAGATCACTGATAGTTCTCTCCTCATTATAGATGGGAATAACAATGGAGAGTTTCATATGTAGGTTAAATTAATTTAGACCTTGTAGGCGGTTAGTAGCAGATTTTTTCCTAAAGGGGGTGAGATTTTTTTTTCTAAAATCTTTAACCAAGGAACCACAAAAGTATCATAGGTGAATGTATTTCGACTGCTTAATCCTTGACGCATTACCTTCATGAATACAAACCACGGAATAATACCAATGGAATCAAAGTATTCACAGGATATTATCTTAAAGCTAGCATTTTGAACCAATTTAGTAAGTTCACTTTTTTGATATCGTCTGTAATGGCCTATTGATCGATCAAATTTGCTATACAAAAACTGCAATGCTGGGACGAAAATGATAAGCTTACCTCCGGGGCGAGTAATATTGTAGGCATTCTTAATTGCATCTAGGTCCTGTTGGATGTGTTCTAATACATTAATGAAAATAACGGAATCGTATTTATAATCGTAACATTTCGATACCAATTCAAAGTTACTGTTAATGCAATTAACCCGAGGATTTTTAGAAAACTTGTTGTTGAGATGCATTTTAGTACATGGCTCATATGCATCAATTCTAGCATGGTCGTTTCGCAGAAGAAATTCTGTAAAATTACCAACACCGCTACCAATTTCAGCTATTTTAGTACCTAGTTCTGTTGCAATATTGTCATATATCCAATTATGATAATTTTGTGCAAATGACATGGACTCTAAGTCCTTACCTTCATACACAAACGTATCATTGTGGGAGTAATTATTCATATACCTTAAAGGTGAACTGTATTAGCATAGTTTACTCCAATCCGGATTTTTCTCCGCATGGTTGGCAATCTCCTCCAGAATTTGCTCAAGTTTAGTTTTAACACTCCAATTCCAGGCATTCTGGGCAGTGATTGAGTCCATCACTATCCAAGGAGCATCCATCGGGCGTTCGTCTTGAGATGCAAGCACTTCATTTTGACCAAACCGATCTTCGCACCAGCTGCTTAATTCCCACAGTGAAAGAGAGTTTTCAACACCACCCCCAAGATTGATGATTTTGGGTGCGTCCCAGTCGGGTTCAAGCATTTGACGGGAGAGTAGGGGTACCAAATCCTTAGGGTGAAGCGCATCCCTTACCTGATGACCTGTGCCATTGAAACCGATGTATTTGAGGGGCTTCTTTTCACGGAAAGAATGAATCCAAAAAGAAAATATTCCTTGATCTGCCCTACCAAATTGACCGGCTCCAGCAAGCACACCACATCGGTTGATCCAAACAGGAAAACCAAAGCATTCTCCGTACTCCAAAATCAAGGTTTCCGAGGCCAGCTTAGAAGCCCCATAGAGAGAGAGGGGAGCAGTTGTTGGAAAATCTTCCGAGATGCCGGACCTGGAAACACCGTTCAGATCGCAATCTTGTAACTCGAAGCGACCATTGGATGTTTTTACCGGCAAAGCAGCAAGTTCTGACGCTGAATATACGCGACTGGTGCTTAGTAATATGAGCCCTGCCTTATGTCTCTTGCAATATTCTAACAAGTTGATTGTACCCAAGAGATTGTGCTCCATCAATTGCCTGCTTGAGGATTGTCCATCAAGACCCGCGAGAACGGATGGATTTGCTGCACAATCGATCACCCAGTCGACTTTAGGAAGACCGTCAATATCAGATTGGGAGCGAATATCTCCGCGAATAAGATCAATACCAAGGGTCGTTAAATCAGAAATGTTTAATTCTGACCCTTTTCTGGAGAAATTATCGAGTCCAATGATTTGTAAATTGGAATGATGCTGTAAAAGTATTTTCGCAATGGATGAACCTGCAAAGCCGCAAATGCCAGTAAGAAGAACTTTCATTGTTTAATTTATCAGGGATGAATTAAGGACGTCCAAAACTCTTTCGTGTTGATTAAAACCTATCCACATAGGTAATCGGATAATCCGTTCGTTAATATCGTCTGTAGTGGGTAGGGGAGAGGAGTGCTTCCCGTATTTTTTACCAGCAGGTGAAGAGTGTAGTGGTTGGTAATGAAAAACAGCGTTTACTCCGAGTTCATTCATTTTTTTAAGCACGCTGTCACGATTGTATCTTTTATCTAAAAGAAGGTAGTAGATATGACCGTTATGTTCGCACTCTTTTGGAATGATCGGTCGCCTGACTTTTTTGATTTTTTCTAAATCTTGGAAAATTTCGTGATACTTATCCCAAATATCTAATCTTTTTTGAGTTATCTCTTCAGCGTGTTCTAATTGGCCAGCCAAGAAAGCAGCTGTCAGTTCCCCAGGTAGGTAGCTTGAGCCAATATCTACCCAACGATATTTATCTACCTGTCCTCGAAAAAATTGAGAACGATTGGTGCCTTTTTCCCGAATAATCTCAGCCCTTTCTACATATCGATCATCATTTATGAGGATAGCACCACCTTCTCCACAATGTACGTTTTTTGTTTCGTGGAAACTTAAACAACCAAATGTCCCTATGCTTCCAAGTGGCGTACCGTTGTATTTTGCCATTATGCCTTGGGCAGCATCCTCAATTACGGGAATACTGTGTTTCTTGGCGATATCCAGAATGGTGTTCATCTCGCAAGCAACTCCAGCATAGTGTACAACCACAATCGCCTTTGTTTTAGGGGTTATCGCATCTTCAATCTGTTTTTCGTCGATATTAAGGGTGTCTGGTCGAATGTCTGTAAAAACGGGTACCCCGCCTCTTAATGCGAATGCATTTGCAGTGGAGACAAATGTGTAGGATGGCATGATGATTTCATCACCAACCTTAATATCAAGAAGTAAGGCAGTCATCTCTAGAGCACCTGTGCAGGAATGAGTAAGTAGAGGATTATAACAATTTGTTACTGTCTTAAGGTACTCGTGGCATTTTATAGAAAATTGTCCGTTGCCAGAAAAATGATTTCTAATGTTACAATTAAATAATGTACTATTATCCTCAATTAAGACAGGTTTATTAAATGGAATCACTTTACTATTAAAACACTCTTTTGACTTTATGATCTTTTGTTGCGATGAAATAAGAACGAAACATAATTTTATGTTTTTTATCACCAGTGCTTAAATCTTTCGTATAAAACTCTCCAATATAGTGTTTTTCAGAATTGAATCGACAGAATCTGTAATCGAAAAGAATCCTAGCTTCAATTAGATTTGAAAAATATGAACCGGGTTTATGTGATTCTAATATATCTCGACCAGTTAAAAATCTTCGATACCAAAGAGTGTTACCATAATAGAGAAGATCTGATAATTGGTAGAAACATTTTTCACCTGAGGAATTTGTGATTGGTACTAAATCGCAATTTTCGATAATGAAAGAATCGATATTATTATTATCTAACTTTCTATTAATAAGATCTTCAGAGGGTTCATTTACTCTGTGTAATACATACCAATGATTTGACATACGTAAGTCCTCAGAATTAAAGACATAAGGTATATCAAGGCCGAAGACTTTAAAAAAGAATGGATCAGGTTCTTTAAAATTAATATAATTTGATAATCTACCTAAAATAGGAAAATTAAAAAAAAAGAACAAAAAGCATATAGTTATTGAAGTTAATACTAATGAGCTTCTGTTAAAATACTTAGTTGGATTAAATCTATTTTTTTTAATAAACCATAAACCAGAATACCCATGGAAAAGTGAAATCCAGAGTATAATTTCTACGAAAGGAAGATGACTTAATTGAAGAAAAACAGCACAATTGATAATGAATATCCACCCCCAATATTTGGTGAATCTATGAATGAATTTAGAAAATAATGAAAATAGAATGAGCAGTTGGAATATTGTTTGGCCAATAACTCCGAATATTGAATAGAAGTAAAGTAAGCTTGGGAAATGTTCTTTTACTAAAATAAAAGGTGTATGAAACCTACACAGGTAAGAAGATGTTAAAACTTCTGCTAAAGTCCTACCGCTAAGCCAAAAACTGTCATTAAGGTGGAAAAAAAGTGCACAAGTAGAGCATACCGCGTAGGAAAAAAAAGCATAAAAGTGAACTGTTCTTGGAGGTAGCACAAATTTTATGAATTTGTTAAGCCTCATTTCTAAATTGGTAATAAAATTCAACTTAACTGGTTTGGTATATGAACTAAGGTAGTTTCCTAAGAGTGTAAAACTAGTCATACAAGAAACAGTTGTGGCGAGCGTAGATATTCCGTGTTTATAATCAAAACTTACCATCAAATAATTTAAAGATATGTAAGCGATTGGCACGAATCGACCAGTTATTATTAGGGCAAGAGTTATTGTTAGAAAAATGTCTGTGTACTTACAATGTTGACCACCAAAGTAATAGTTCTCAGTTAACATAACTAAACCGTATCTAAACGATAAAATTATTATGAAAGTAATCCTCAGATAAATCTCAAACCTTTTGATTTTATTTGAGTGACTATTCAACTTTAATTGCTTTTTTTGCTACTAAAAATCTTGTGCCACCAAATGGAAAGGTTATTTTCAATTTTATTAAAGATAATTCGAGTATAAGTATTATATAAAATAAATAATTTAAAAATGGATTTATGTTAAATTCATTATCAGGGTTGAAAGTCTTCTTTCTTTTATTCATTATTCTCGAAAAATACATGAGTGGGAGGAGTGTAAAAACAAAAGATGTATTTTTTAGGATTTGAAAGCCGCTCCCTTGAAGTACTTTCGTTAAATTATAATTAGTGTAGCGCCGGACATGACAGGCATATTCATCAGATTTACTCCATAAAAAAGGGTGCTGAGGTACAGAAATTAAAAGAATTCCACCAGGATTTAAAGCTGCATGGAGTTGCTTAATCACTAGTTCATCTTCTTTAATATGCTCAAGTACATCAAAGGCACCAATCGAATCGAACTCTTCATAATACGGAGTCTGCCTAGCATCCATTTGCATGAATTCTGCTTTGGGGACCCGTTTTACCGCGTATCTTAGTCCTTCGTGATGAATCTCACTCCCCATCAACTTGACCGTGGGTAAG
>Ga0206130_10001301_pt1 | contig 36912 bp, 31 predicted proteins | sample Helgoland_Spring_9_FD_148637 | JGI IMG/M metagenome (GOLD analysis project Ga0206130, IMG submission 148637) | Pelagic subsurface seawater microbial communities from Kabeltonne, Helgoland, North Sea - Helgoland_Spring_Bloom_20160512_1 | ecosystem: Environmental > Aquatic > Marine > Epipelagic ...
ACAAACCGGCAAGTTCAGTGATCTTCCCAACGGGGATTCCAGCCATCTTACCTCGGCAAGTGATAGAATCCAACCAGCGTGAGCCAGTTGGAATCCATTCTTTGACCTCGGTAGGATTGTCTTCATTAAGATCATGAGCGATGTTTAAGCCAACTTTTTTGTTGACAAACTTCTTCATTGCATTAATATCAATCTTACCTGCTTTGGTCATTACTCTTCACCTTCTTCAGAGCCCTCTTCCGACTCTTCAGTTTCTTCGCCTGTTTCCTCTTCGGAACCTTCAGTTGCGGTGTCTTCTGCTTCTTCAGCAGTTTCTTCGGTTGTCTCTTCAGTATCTACTGCTGTATCCAACTCTTCTTCTTTGTCCCCACATGCTAGGAACAGTGTCATTAATAAACTAATCATTTGTTACTCCTTCGTTTGTATTAGTAGTTTGGTTTGAAGTCGCTGTGACTTCTGCTTTAGATTCTCCAGATGTGACACTAGTAGCATCTTTAGTAACTTCGATTGAAGCGTCTGTAGTTTTTTCATCTGTTGTCTCCAAAGTTTGTGTTTCAACAACTTGAGTTGCTGTAGTTGCATCTGTTGCAACCTCTTTCTCTCCGCAAGCGAAGAGCATTAATAATAGTAACCTCATGTTACCTCCTGTTGTAAATCAATTTCTAATTTTATTTTCATTTCTAGCTTCGGCATGCCGATCTTGTCAGCAAGACCTATCTCAATTGCCTCTTTGGCATCAATGAACCAGTCAGACCGGCCCTTATCATTCAACTTCTTGTTGAACCACTTCTCTGATTTGTTTGAATTTTTTGACAAAATCTTATAGATCTTATCATTCAAACGCTTTACTTCTTCCGCGCTAGCTTGGATTTCAGAGTTTTTACCCCAAGCCACCGAACTAACATCATGCACCATCAATGTTGCATCTTCAGTAATGTAACGATATCCTTCATCCCCACAAGAAAATAGAATGACTCCACAACTCATGGCTTTTCCTTCAACGATTGTAGCGATTGGCAGCTCTGAGTTTCTGATTGATGCAATCATTGACATCAAAGAGTAGACTTGGCCTCCATAAGAATCGATAACTACTGGAATGACTTTTTGACCTGTATTATGTGCTTGGGCAATTTTGTTTGCAAACTCTTGCGCTGACTTTTCATCAAACTTATTAACCCTGATAATGACCGGGCTATTTCTTAATTCGACAGTTTTTATGTTGCTGTCAATGTTTCTTTTCCATAACATAATATCTCCTATAAATAAAAAAGGCCGTTCCTTTGAGACAAGGGGGAACGGCAAAACCCTAAACAACACAGGAGGATTATTCTTCAGACATGAACGCCGCGAAAGCTTTATCTACTGACTCACCTGTTTTCTTGTTATATTGTTGAGTCTCGTTAGAAGAGGACTCTGCTGAAGAGTCGGAGGACAGGTAACCATCCAGCAGAGTTTGCACTTCTTCCGAAGTCTTAACATCGAACAACTTATCAATATCAGGAACTGAGTCTAGCAACTGTTGGCAGTCTGCGATGCTATCGTCACATAAGATCGATGGACGACGGCGGGGTTGCAATGCTGTCTTTGGAAATGCACCAGGGCCTGAGGCCAGAGTGTAAGTCAGTTTAATGTCAGTTCCAGTTTCAGAATCTGTGATGTCACCGTAGTCAGGGTCCAACACGTATCCTAAAAGAGTTTCATAAGCTGTTTTACCATAAGCCCAGATTTTTACACCATCGGCTTCATGACCTCTTACAAGAACAGGTGAATAATAACGCTTTCGCGCGAACAATTTCTTGGCTTCGTTTTTAAGGTTCTGATCATCAGATTGAGTTCCTTCTCGCCAAAGTTTTGATGCGAAGTCGCAGATGGCACATTCACCGCCATCATTTCGCTTGTTGCAGTAAATTCCAGGATTCTTTCCTACATTGTAGTGAAAGTGAAACTCACGGAACGGATCGCCATCCGCTGTTGGTAGAATACGAATGTTTTGGTCGCCTGCGCTTGGTTTCCACATTGTACTCTTGCGTCCGGAGGATTTCCCACCGTTTTTTGATTGTGCTAGCTTTGCAGCCATTTGTGTTAAGTTTAAAGCCATAATTTACTCCTATATGGTTTGTTTATTTTATTGTGTTTTATCACTAAGGTAGACAGGCTATTTTTTCATCCCGTCCCCATTTGTAATTCGTTTTTGTTATACTATATTATAACATATTTAAAAAGGTTTGTCAAGTAAAAAGTTAAAGTTTTTTTTCGCAATCTCAAAAAAGTGTCGGAAAAAAATTTTGACGATTTTCGGTTTTTGTAAATTCATGCTCGAGTAGGGATTTGAACCCCACAATTCTAACGTTATAGAACGCCTGCCCCCGTTAGTTATCTGCAACCGTACAGTCGAGCTAATAAGGTGAAGAAAGAGGAGGTGGTTTGATTTCGCTCTCGATGATTTGAGGATCCTCATACGAAACCAACAAAGTTATTATAAAAATAAGCACACAGCCTCCTGTTTCAAATCTCACGAATTCATCTTCCAAGGTTCTCTTATGGAGATTACTAGTCGTAAGAAAAAAAGCGGCCTTTAAGGTAGACCGCAAACCTTACCGAAGGAGGTTGGTAAAACAGGCCGCCTTTTGGTAGGTAGCGGCAAACCTTCAACCTTGGAGTATTTTTAGAACAATCTAATGCTTACGTCACGAGATGAACTCGAGATAGATCCAACTTGAGTGTTGGAGTTAAATGTGCGGTATTGTTGACGGTCAATGTCCCACACGGTTTCATAGCCGGGTTGTAAATTGCGTGAACGCAAGGTCATAGGGAATACCCCATCTGGTGCTTCTGAAATGCGAATAAAGTTCATTGTTCGCTGCTCACCACGTTGTGTTACGAAAGTTCCGGTGTAAACGGTCATAGTATTTGTGTTGTTTGTTGTTGTCATAATTCCTCCTAGAATATTGTTTGACTATTATAATATAACATAGTTTTGATACCTTGTCAAGTATTTTTTTAAAGTTTTTTTACTCTCTATCATCTAACCATTGCCAGAATAAAGTAAAGGCAAAGAAGAATAGGAAAGCTATTATTACGAATTCCATTTTGTTTTCCTCATTTGTTATACTTATAATATAACATGTTTAAGATGTCTTGTCAAGTAAAAAGGCAAACTTTTTTTATAAAAGTTTCATTTTCCCTAATTGAGTCCATCTTTACGGTGAACCAATCATCGTTTGTCTCGCCATTGTCTCTGACTCTCTCTGCCCACTCTATTTTAGTCTTGATGTATTCCTGTAACTCTTCTTCTGTGTCAAATAGATAAGTTGAGTAGTCCATCCCATCTCTGATGGATTTCTCATATTGAGGAAAGAGTTTGATTGCTGTTTTGTAGACTTGTCTATAATGTCTTGCATCTTGTAGATGTGTCTCTTTCGAGAATGAGACGTAGACTCTAGGTGAACCAAACTTTTCTTTTGTTTGTAGCACTGCTATATTTGACAGAGGCGTAATCTCTGTTGTGTAAGGTGTGTGTCTCGGACCTATTAGTGCATAACCAATCCAGTTCGCAATTGTTCCTATTGTGTAGAAGTAGTCTTTGTGCTCTTCGCTTTGGCTACCCCACATGCTATAATAAATTTGTTCAACCATTCATCCTCCATTGGTTATCGACGTTATAAATGTCTTTTTTATTTTTTTTGACTTTTTCTCCGGTAACAAAAAACATTGTTACAAAGCCATTTCTTATTCTTACTATCTGTCCAAACAGTTTTTTGTTTGCGCAGTAGACCAAGTCTGTTATTTTAATCATCTTATTCTCTCTAAATATTCCTTAAGTGTTACGATATATTCTACTACTTCAAATATTTTTTCACAGATATATTTTTGCTCTCTTTCACTTCCCATATTAGACGCTAATGCTTCCAACATTCTTCTTTCGGCTTCCAACATGTCCGTCAACTCTTGCTCTATTCTTTCTCTGTCCATGACATTTCCTCCAGTCTTTGTAAAATGAAACATCCTGCTTCACTTATAAATACATCTGAGTTGTATCATTGTGCACTTAGTGCTCTCGATAACATGGCGCTATGTGAATATTTGCTAGTTCTGAATATAGTGAGTGTAGTGCTTAGTGATGTAGAAATTGTGTTCGGAAGATCTCCAAATAGCAAAAGAAGACTCTCTTTCTTTGGAAATATTTTCACGGACAATTTGCTGACAAGTTGGCAACACTGTTTCATCATTATCCAAATCCTCTTCTTCTATATTCATATAATAACATGTCTCTGTAATGTTGTCAAGTGGAAAAAGCTTTTTTTCTTCAGCATCTTGTAACTTAGCGAGGCCAAGTGTTGATATTCTAGAAATATCTTTTGGCATATGAAGTCTACCAAAGTCAGCTTCTACGTTTGAGCAATAAAACATGTTCTGAAGAGTTGAATAGATAAAGAAATTTACTTTTTCATAATAGTTTGATATTGGACCTGCTCCGTTTAGCGAGGTCATTGTTTTATTGTCTAAAATAAGCATTTCTTTTATCTTTCCAGATCTTGCATACTCTTGCAAGACATTGAAGTGTGTACGATGTCTCATCTTTTCTTCTCTAGTTGAAAACTCCAAGTCTGGTACTAAGTATACAACAGTTATTTGATGGTCCGGGAATGCCTCTAGGACACGCAATGATGCTCCGGCAACCTTACCAGACCCACATACAAACAAAACGCCTTCAGAGTGAGCCTTGAGCCCTCTAGATGTCACCTTGACAGGATGCTCATCATACTCTTCAACAGTTTTTTGAGGTTGAAGACCTTCATTATTATCAAAAACTATAACTTTATAATTTTTAGTATGTGGCTTGAACAATTTTACGATGTTCTTTCCCGCTTCGCCTAGACCTATTAAGATCATTTTATTCTCCTGATTTTGTTGCATATAATATTGGTATTGTAACTATCTTTTCAGAGACAAAGATAAAAACTCTTATTGAAGGTAAGCTAATTTGTTCTGGGTATGGGAACACTTCCAAAACAATTCCAAGATCTCCATTTTTATACCCAAATAGAGATCTTTTGTCCCAAGGACTGTTTGAAATATAAACAAGGTCACCGCTTACCATCTAAAACTTCGAACTCCTCTTGCCACAATGGCAATGCTGGTTCGAAACCTCCAATAATAACCCAAAATATATAATCTTTTTTTGTTATTAGTTCAATTTTAGTTATGATGCCGATGGAGCCTTTTGGTATACCAGAGGACTTCTCTTCCGTTACCACTATCAACTCTCCGACTTGGCACTTTTGTTTTACCACTCAAATTTCCTCATGCTGCCCAAGTTTTTACCGATTGAGCAGTTAACCTTAAACCTACCTAGTCTTGTATTTGCAAACATCTCTGATAATTCTGGTATCAACAACCTGTCATCTTTGTGTAGGTCGATGACAACGCTATCATGAACAACGAAAGCAACATGGGATCTCGTTGACCTAAGAAAGTTAGAAATTTTGCAAAATCTGTCAAGAGTGTTGTCTGAGGAAGTTGATTGTAGTAAGTAGTTAAGTGCCTTTCGAACGGGAGCAGTGATTGATCTGCCAAATGGGGTTTGCACCTGTTCTCCATCATAATATTTTTCTCTAAGGCTTTCTCTATCGTAGAAATGGGATTTGATAGTTTGCGACTCTGGGTTGTAGAGCCATGCAAATAGTTTTGTTTTAGCTTCTTCTCGGCTAAGGTCTTGTTTAAAAATGTTTTTAATGTTCCATTCATGAATATCTTCCTCTGGTTGCTCATGTTCTTGTAAGGCCAACATCGTTCGGACTTCGGCTGCATTGAAGTCCAACTCTAAAAACACATCATTGTTTGGCCGAACGTGTTTTTTTAGTTCTCTTTTAAGATTTAATATTGGAAAAGAGTCTTTCTTTGTTGTCATTCGTCCTGTGATGGTTCCGAATATATCATAATCTACAAATGGTGTAGAGGCCACAAACTGTTCATATAGGTATTTTGCTTTCATATCATCTGCTGCATGACAATAGACAGCGAATGAGTTAAGGTTCACTGGGTATCTTCTCAGTTCTTTCACGGCTGCTTGTGTGCGTTTTAATAAAGTGTAGTGTTGTGGCTTCTCCACGTTTTCAAATATCCATTTTGTTATTTGAGTTTTCGTATCGAAGTAATGTTGCAAATGTTTCTGAGGAACTAAATCGTAGAAACAAACATTTGCAACGTCTATTCCCGATGTGTTAGCAGCCTTGTAGTGGCTCTTAAGTAGCTTGGATGTTTCTGCCCATCGTTCAGATAGGTGAGGTGGGCAAACGTCGTTGAGTGACTTACCAGCCACCAGCAGTTGAGCATAATCAATATCCATGCCATACAGATGTTCTGAGTATGACCATGTTTTAGATAAGCCTTTTGGGACTCTATCCCAAACAAACTGGCCATCTAGATATGTGCCTGCGCAGTCAAATTTGTTGTCTAAAAGTTGAAAAAACATTTGCGTTGTCCTCCGAAATGTGTTATAATGTATTAGTAGCTGATACTATAAGATAACATGTTAACGGAGGTCTGTCAAGTGTTTTTTGTTCTTTTTCTAAAATAAGTTAATGAGCCGTCTTTCTGGTTGTAATGAGACTTAAATTGATCTTCAATGTAAAGCAAGGTCTTTTCTTTATCGTATTTGCCGATACTCTGAGCAGTCTGAATAACTTGGTTCCGCACCGCTGGGGATAATGGTGAACCCTCAAAAAAGTTTTTCATATTTATATATATATTAATTATATAATTATAATCTATACTATATGAATTATTAATTATAGTAATTGAAGATACTGTATTGTTATTACATGATTTATAATATGTATTGTAAGGATTATTACTAACATATGTATTGTATGTATCTATCAGTAGTTCTTCTAAATATTTCAAATCATAAAAAACTGTTTTTTCATATTGAATGTCAAAGATTGATTGCACTGTTGTTAGATCATATCTACTTCTATACTCCTTTGTCACTGGTGAGGCAAGATCTGATATCAGCACACCCGGATTGTTTTGATGCACTGAGAAGCCATACTGCTTAGCTATGTTCATATAGTATTTGAATGCTGGTGAATTTAACATTTGTGTTTCTTTCTGTCTGTCATCAGAATAGCTTAGTCCTGCTATATCAATGCATAAGCCACTTACATATGGAGAAGAGTTTTGCGACTTCATAAAGTCTGATAGTATCAGTGTGTTCGATACATCATTAGATGTATAAAAGTTTACGAACAGTGTTAGGAAGTCTGATAGTGAGTTGACTCTCTTCTTATTTAGTGAGATAAAATTATCCAATATAGAATACATTTGCTTTCTAGATGTTTGTTTGAAAACTTGCAACGGACTCTCGTATGCTCTCTTGACTTTCAAACTAGACAAAACAGGATCATCGATGGGTATGGCCCCCATGCGACATGCTTTTGAAAAATGCAATTCCATATCTAAGTATTGATCTGCTACAAAGTTGATTGCTCTAAAGCTAGAAGGATCAGGACTAGCCGAAGATATTGGTTTTAGAAATTCTTCAGAGACAATGACTGGTTCTAAAAATCTATTAACGCGGCCATAGAAAGTTCTTTCTGCAAAATTAAAGTCTTTAACGTGAACGTCTGTCTCCTCAAAGGCTTCTGTCTTATATTTGGCTCTTTCGAATGCTAACCTGCTAGTTTTTAAACTGTTTTTTCCGTTAAATTTTGTCATTTTACTATTCTCCAGTCATCTGATGCGGGTACTAAAATAGGTTCTCCATATTTGGATTCTCCTTCTGCAACTATTTCTAGCAATGGGAGGAAGTAGGTGTTACCTTTATTGGTTTCGACATAGTCACCATCCACAATATCTTGAATCATTTGTGTCTCACTTGACTTTCGCGTCATTACATATTGACCAGAATAAGAACTTACAGATTTCTCTTCAGTGTCTATTTCTTCTTGTGTTATCTCAACAGTAGTTTCTTCTTCTTTTTCTTGCTTTTCTTCTTCAGTCGTTGTTTCCACAGGAGCCACTCTTGGTTCATCAACATCTACTGTAGATACATTTGGCGGGTCGACAAACTCGATGAGTTGGACGGTTACGACCCCAGGATCTCCTTCCTCAAAGCCTACATCATCGTTTGAGGCAATTTCCACGCTAGATATCGATCCACCATTGTCAGTTGAAGAAGTAGGTATCACCTCTTCACTAGGGGTGTCTTCTAGGAACTTGTCGCTTTGTGCTTCCAATATAACGTTTTTGCAATTTTGATAAGCACCGGGGTTGTCTGAGTTTTCTGGTACATAATCTCCAATAAGTATTGGTCTCGTGTCGCTATCATCTTTCTTGGGCAAGTTCGGATTGCCACTTCCATCACCAGAATAGTATTGCTGTCCAACAATTGTTGTTGAGAATTTCCCCGGCCCTATGGAGGACTTTACTGAGGTAATGGTGTGATACCCCCCGAAGCCGAGTTTGTTAGCAACAGACTTTCTATTGGTCGGAGAACCAAGTTCTGTCCCTCCTATGCCAAATGGATTAAAGAAAAATTCCATTCCGGGATAAAACATTGTGTTTCCAAACATCTCAATAGTGGCTTTATATACAGCGGATAGCTGCAACAAACCATCAATACCATTTTGAAAAAATCTTGCTTCACGGATATATTGTTGGTCTGATTTGCTTATTGATAAGTTCTTTACAAGTCCGGAGTTCTGTCCGATATTTATATGAAACCGGCCATTTTTTATATCTTCTGAGTATTTTCCTGTCCCTGTATAAGTTAATGTTGAACCAAGTGCACTAAGGACTATGAAATTGTGGAAGTCTTGAAATTTAGACTCTGCATCAACTTCTGGTCCGCCCTTTAATGGCAATGTTTTTTTTGCCCTAAGATCTGAAATGTTTAGGGCAACAACGTTTCTAGATTTATCTCCCTCCATTGAGTATGCATCGAGAAGTGGATTGCCACCACCTGAATTCCACGCGGAAACTTGAGCAGTCTGAAACCTTAGGCGGCTTTCAACGTTTCTATTTACGCAGTTTTCCAGCAATGACGGTTTTATGAGGTGGTTCGATAGGTTACGAATAAACATCATAACTGGGAATGTTTTACGTGTAGTTTTTTGACTCACAACGTTGTCAACAAACCATCGTGAAAAAAAGTCAACCGAAATTGGTATATCTGCAATGTTGTATATTGTGTTTCCATACTCGCTTTCTTGGAATGCTTCAAACTCAAATGAACCTAGTATGACAGAACTTCTCTCAAAACCAGTGTTTACCCTATATATACCCCTCTCAGCATACACACAATCGAGTATGGTATATAATAGGTCTCCAAAATAGAAAAACTGTATATTTCTATTTTCCGTATCTAAAAAGTTAAAGTCCTCAGAGTTCTCTGGAAGTTCTGTGTTTAGAACCAATCTAATATCTGCAGAGTCTCCAGTTGCCTCAGTAACGTTGGTGGTTTCCAAGCCGCACTTTCTGAAATAGCCATTTTTGTGAAAGAAATCTTTACTTCCTTCATTAATCTTTACGTTGTAGATAACTTTTCTTTTTCGTAATCTTTTAATGATAGAGGATAGCGATTGTTTGACAATCAGTTCTTCTTGCGCTGCGAGAGATATTTGCAACTCTTTGAGTTGTGTCAAACTGCACTCTTTCTTTTGCATCTGCTTTGCCAACTCAGCTCCGTTTTCCTCTCTCTTTTTAATTAGTCCCGGTGAAGCAAGGGCATCTAATCTCGGATGCTTCAATAGTGACTCTAGATATGCTCTGTAGCTTATTGATATCTGTACTGTTCCATCTTTACCAAAGCTGATGTCATGGTCGACCATATTTAGGAAAAACGATTTGTTGGAAACCCTAATGGCTTCGATTTCATCTTTTGTAAAACCATCTTTTTCTGATGGAAGGTAGTATCCGACTTCTGCTCTAATTCTATAAAACTGTGGCTCATATTGTCTGTCTGACTTGATATGGATGCCGTTTGCTTTATTATCTTTATCAGGTGTTGGTTGTATTACCAAATCGACATATCTATAAAGTTCATCATCGTAACTTTTTCTATATCGAATGAAGTCTGAAAAGGACTGGAAATAAAGAGTAAGGCTAGCTTTAATATCATTCCTAGCTTCGGCAGGATTTGTTCCATTAAACTCAAAAGAGAACTCCTTTAGTCCAACTCCCGTTCCTTTGTCAAAATTGGTCTCCATAAATTTTGTCTGAGGAGAAGCACCAGCAGCATCTCTATCTGTAGTTGCATGTCTATTAAAGATGAACTCAACCTCTTTTCCGCTTTCTCCTGATCCGAAAACTTTATAGAGACGGATCTTTGGCATAAGAGTTGTTACTTTGTGTGGAGCCAGTTCAAATAAGTCTTGCTCTTTTTCTGAGGACACAAGACTGGATAACATGGCTTCTTGTTCAATAGAATTACACTGCAATGTTATGAACCTGCCATGGTATGGTATGTCGTTTTTGTAAATTTCTTTTATTTTGTTTTGATATATAGAGTGGAGCTTTGGCATATTCAACATTAAGGCACATTGTTTAAAATATTTTCTCCTACCCTCAATATCGGACTTATCTAGAGTTGTGGCTTCTTCATCAAAATCTCCACTTAGAAATGCTTCTAGAGCTTCCTTCTCTGCCTGATTCAGCTCTTCATCTGTAAGGTCGCCATCTTCAGTTAAATTTAACAACTCCTTGAAATATTCAACTCGTCTGATAATTTCTTTATCAATTATGATAGGTGCTATGATGACATCTAAATAATCTGTATTATTTATTGAGGCTTCGAAGTATTCTCCAATGGTATCAACTAAGTCTCCATCTCCTGCATCGTCAAACAGTTTGATAAGCGTATCAACATATGCCACCTTAACCAAGTTTTTCATGAATTCCGCAGGAGTTTGCAATCCTTCAAACCAACTCCAAAGAACAGCTGTTTTTACACCTCCAACCATGACCCACCAAGGAGCATCCAGTGCAGACTTGAACTGTGAAAGCACCTTAAAGTTGTAAGAGTATATTTTTTTTCCAACAAAACCTTCGAAGGTTGCTAATGTTTCTCTCTCCCCAGGATCGTTCGCCATATCGCTTGGAAAATTTATGGTTTTTTTAAAAACTTTTCCCAAGTTGGTGCTTTCTTCATTTGGATCCCCAGCAATACTTATGAACACTCCGTCTGATTGTTCATCTTTTTTTATGAGCCTTCCTCTAGTATTCAGTGTTTCTTCTGCTATTTTTACTGAGTCGCCATTGATAAGTGGGTTTAGATAATATTTCAACTCTGGCTCGGCATTCTCTCCTAAGTCTACAACAGTAGACCCATTATCTCTGACTACTTCTGACCAATAACTAGTTGTTCTCTCAGATAGCATTTCATTATATTCTGACCATCCGTAACCATTTTGTACAATTGTTGATATTAGACTTTTATCCGAGAGCTTCTCCAGCATCCCATGCTCAACAACATCCACAACTTTTTCCGCTACCGTTGTTTTCTGTTTCTTATCGGTACCAACCAACACTGTTCCTGTTGTAAAACCAGTGACATCACTGGCATCTGTGACATCTTCCCAGCTGAAGTCCCCGTCCACTTGAACGTATGCTATTTTCTTACTTTTTCTAGAAAGTTCAAGCCCTAGTGCTAGCATATAATAGCTGAAATCTTCTTCACCAACCTCATGGTCCTCTATTATTTTAATTATTGTTGTTAAATTAGTCCCAGGCTGGAATGGAATAAAGGCAGTTCCATCTTCTGTGTACAACATGCTATCGTTATTTATGTATGCTTCAGCTGCGTTAATGATATTCATCGCTGTATTGTAGTCTTTACCAGTCGCATTTTCTGACGATGCAAGAAATGCAGATATAAGTTCATAAAACGTTTTGTTAATAAATGTTGACTTTCCACCGTACATAAATTTTTCTGTGTCGAAATCAAAGAACTGAGACGCCAATAGAGAAGCGACGCCAATTAAACCCATCACAACACCTGTCGCAACTCCGAATGCACCTCCAGTCATCACTGTAAGTAATAAAAAACCAACAGCGCCGACAGCACCAGCGGTTGCCGTGATTTTCAAGGCTTGATCCCACATGTTTCTGTGTTCTTCATTTGGAGCTAAAGATTTAGCTATACGTATGAGGTTTTTTAACTGTTCATTGGTGATCTGTCCATCTTCTGCGCTCATGTTAGCACCTCAAGTGCAATTCCTATATTCAATGGTATCTTCACGATATCTCCTGCTTCGAATAATGCCTCTGTAGGCTTGTTGTTTAGTTTAGCTAGCACCCACCATAGACGAGGGTCTCCAAGTTCTCTAGCAGACAACCTCCAAAGCCTATCGCCACTTTTCCAGATATAGTCTCGAGTTTGAATTCTGGATAGTTGCTCTTCTGTTGGGTTCTTTAATCTAGGCGTCGTATATTGTTCGATTTCTTTGACACCTCTCTCTTCGAGTATTTTTTCCCACTGCTCATTCTTGTTGATGCCGCGAGTTCTTGAATTGTATCTAGACATATTTATCCTCCATCATATGGAAACTTTGCTTTATCTCCAGTTGTTGGTTTGTTAAATGCCAAATCAACCCTGTGTTGTGGAGTAAAATCTAATGTCGCGTTGTAAACTTTTGGATATAGTTTGCCGGAGTCTGTGAACATTCCCATTTCCAAAACAGGGTCGGCAGACCATGAGCCAATCCATCCCAACAAAAAGTTGTCATACGCATTTTGTTCTTGAATGAGATTCGCAAGTTTAAGCTCAACCAATGGTGCTTTTGACATCACCAACGCATTTAGTTTGGCACCTTCTTGACCTGTAGAGTCGGTATATGAAGGATATAGCATTTTTATTAAATTGTTTATATTGTTCATGTTAACTTTCGCATCAGCTAAGTCATAGGAGACAATATTAAAACCCACATTAATAGTTCTCTTTGTGGACTGAAAAGTTCCGATTGGATCTTGTCTACCATATACAACTTCTTCGCTCCACTGAGAATTGAACTTGTTTCCGAATGAAGTTAGAAATGCCGGAAAAGAAACATTCACGCTCTTGTCTTGCGCTGAGCGTATCTCTAGTATTGCTTTTTTGTTGTCTTTGTACGTATCTCTGAAATTCATTATGTTGCTCCATGAACTTTAGGAAGATAGGATTCTTCCATATATGCATCAAACTCTCGCTCTCCAATCTTGACTTTTAAATTTAAGCCTTCGAAAGAGTTTTGAACATTGGCCATTACATTTGTCTGAGACGCAGAGACTCTTTCTCCTGTGATGCTGGTGGATGTGCCTGCCGTAATTAGAGCTAGGTTTTCAATTGTTGAGCTTACTTTGACATCTTGCGATAATTTTGTCATCTGCCCAACAATGGCAGCGACTGACGCTACTGCGGCTTCATGTGGGCCATTTACGATAGAAGCAGCCGCTTCGGCTGTTCTTGCTTCGAAACCTTTTAGTTTTGCTTCTGCTTCTGCAGTCTTGAAATCGAACTCGCTCGAGCCAAACGCCTGGACCAGCATTGCAATGGCTGCAATCGCAAGACCCACGGCAGCAACAACGCCTATTACTTGAATTGAAATTAGGGCCATACTTCCTGCAAATGCTGCCAGTCCCGGTGCTGAAGCTGCACCAGCGGTTCCTGCAGCCGTCATTCCTGTTGCAGCAACGGAACCACCTAAGCCCACACCAGGCAGTATTACTGCTCCAGCCAGTTTGAGACCGGTCATCAATGCACCACCGGCTTTAAAAATTGGCACCAAAGCCAACATGGCGCCGACAAGTCCTATGATGTTTCCTATCATTTCTTTGGTATCTTTGTCCATTCCTTGGAACAATTTTATCATTCCATCAGCGGCTGCCTCAAGCGTCTCTAGAAAAGGCTGTAAAGACACGGCAATTTCTGCACCGAGCAGTTTGAATTTGTCCAATACCGGTATTGTTTTGGAAACCGCTTCGTCAAGCTTCTTTTGTGCTGCTGTGGATGCGTTTAGTTTCTTCTCGTTCTCATCGTATTCTGATAGCGACATTCCAAATATTCTATTTGCCTCGGCCATATCTGTTATGCCTGCAGCGTTTGCGATTGCTTTCTGACTGAAGCGGTCCATGTCTTGAAAAGCAACGCCTTGAGCTTGGACTGATTCGACCAACATGCGTATACGCTCATCCTCAGTTGCCAACAACATTTCTGTTGTAGATAATTGAGTTCCCAATAAAGCATTTAGTTTACCAGCTCCTTCTGCTGCGCCGGAAAAAGTGTCGAACTTAGAGGCGATATTTAATAACGTTGATGTTTCCACACCAGCAGCTTTGGCGGCTGCGGCGATACCCTTGAATACATCTACCGACTCTCTACCATAAACCATCAATGTTGAAAGAGATGCATTGAAATCTTTTGTAATTTTTGATGCACTGATACCAATCGACTGCCCAGCCATGGCTAGTTCGGTCTGCATTGCAATAGACTCATTGGCGGTCATTCCCAAACCTTGGTTGAAGTTTTGAAATATGGCAGCGGAATCTGCTGTTGCAACACCTAACTTTTCCATTTTGGCAACCGTCAAGCCGATACTTGCTTGTTGCGACTTGGACATTGAGGTAAAATTCGATGTTTGTGAAACCATGGTTCCGATTGCCTCACCCGCGTTGGCCATTGTGATTCCGAAACTATTTCCTTCACGACCCATGTCATAAAGAACTCCTCTAAACTTGTCACCTTGAGCAGTCGACTTTGCGAGAGCAGCTTGAGCATTATCAAAGTTGGTGAACATTTTGGAAGAAACGGATTTTATCCCATTGAGCATATTGAGTCCAATATTTCCCATATTAAATATTTTCTTTAAAGAATTTCGAAGTGCCAAAGAGGCCAACGCAGATTGTTTTCCACCCTCTTTAAAGGCTGCAGATAATTCTACCAAACTTCCTAGAGTGCTTGTTGAGTACTGATCTGTTAAGCCATACAATTTTCCTATACCTTTAGCAACAGTATCTGTTTGTTTTCCATATGCCTCTTGTGCTTCTATTAGAAGTTGGGTCTGTGAGAGTCCGGTCTGCAGTCTTTTCAATGCCTCGTCTGGCATTAGGCCCGATAGTCCACCTAATGCACCTTCATCGCCCTCCTTGAACTTTTCCATAGCCTCTCTGGCATCGTCGAGTTTCTTTTCGAGATCTACAAGAGAATCATCTTTATACATATCTTCTATTTGTTTTAAAAAGTCTGACTCCAAAAGGGCTTGTTGAGCAGTTGCAGCCGTTGCCATGTCTCCCATGGCTGCTGCTGTTGCCTGAATAACTCTTTTATAGTCATCAGCTTTTTTAACATCGCTATCTGTTATGAAAGAACCAGTACCAGAAGCACCAAGTGCGGCTAGCAACTCTTTCCTTTCTTGATCTTTGAGTCCTTTGATGGCTTTCTTCAAAGCCTCTACTGATATGTCTCCACCTTCTTTACCCTTCTTCTTGTCATCAGACATGTGCAACCCCTCGTATTATGAACTAAATAGTTCAAGTAGCAAAACCCAGAGCGTGTTTATCGCTTCTGGGCTTTCTTCATTTCTTTTGCTTCATCTTCGAACTGCTTCTTCAACCTTTCGATGAACCAAGTTCTCAAACCGATTGGTAGCGAATGAATCTCAGTAAAAGACCATCCACCGAAATGCTTTAAAATAAAGAACCCTTCATAGATGCCTTCCATCGCCTTAGGAGTTAGGCCAAAAAAAGTCGGTCCCGAATGGAACCTGTACCTCCTGCTCGTGAGAGCAATTCTTACATGTAAGCACTTCAGAAATGTCGATAGACGGAGATGCATGTTTCAAGCACGCTTTAAAATGAGCAGAGTCTGCCATTGGCATGTTATCAACAAATTGGTTTATTACGTCTTGGTCAGTATGTCCCTCAATTGATAATATCATTTCCTTATATTGTTCAGATATTGAGAACTCTTTCTTTTCGTTGATTAATATCTGAGCAATTTTGCTTTCTTCAATTCCATTAGCTAGTCGAAACTTGATATTGAACTTTGAGAACGGTAATGTCGTAACAAACAGTCCATCGTCAGATATCCGAACAGTGTTCTGGTCTTCATTATATCCACCTACAATGGTTGGTTCTCTTAAATCGAACATTATCGTATTGCTGGTTTGACAGTTTGGACATGTCACACGACCTTCATAGTCAAAGCCATATGCCGTTCCGCGAGCTTGGATGAGTATTGCGTTACGGTCCGCTATAAGAAGCGTTAGAGGGTCAATGTTGGCCCCTATGATGATGTTTTCAAGCAACCTCTCTAGGGCGACGCCCTTTTTTATAAGAGACTGGTTTGAAAGAGTGTCTTCGTCTTTTGCTGTCATGTATCTAATTTCTAAAGATTCTTTTCCATGCAAAGGATGTTCTTTGTGATACCCCACGCCTTTCGAAGGCAGATTTACAAACTCTGTTGGGGCTGTAAAGCTTAGTGGGTTAAACATTTGTGGCGGTGCTTCTCCGCTTTCTGGCTGGCTGTTAAGCCCAAGCCGGTCTGAGTTTCTACTCATTATTTCTCCATTGTATTGTTAATCCGTCACAGCCGCAGGTGGCGTTGTATTATCGCCACCGTTCGAGCTAGATAAGTAAGCGTGGTCATATGTTATTGTTAGGGTTACTACTACTAGCTCGTCCGATGTATAATCAAGATTGCCAAACTTGACATCCGTTATGAATGCTCCTTCGAGCAACCAACTATCCAAAGGCTCACCAGAGCCATTCAATTGTTCTATTGTAAGGTTTGCAAGTAAGCCACCATGTGACTTCGCAATTCCACTATCTTTACTTAGATCTTTGGGACTATAACCAGAAGCACCTAGGTGTTTAAGCAGTGCATCTACTTGCCCGCCAACATCAACCAGTTCAATGTTAATTGGGTTCCACACTGCGATGCCTGGGATATTTATTTCGTGGTTTATAAGGCGATATTTGCTTGAACTAATGTTAAAAGAAGGTTTATCAACCTTTTTTATATTCCACCAATAGCTTTTTCCATCACCACCCAAACCAATATCGCCATCAGATGATACTCTAAAGCGATAAGTGCGTTTGGGTTCTGCTCCGTCGGTCCAAAAAGAGGACATCTATCACCTCTCGTTAGGCCTTGAATTGCTCACCATTACCATACGGTGAACCAGATACATCCTTAGATGTGCAAACGGCATAGTCGTATTTCCAAGTTAGATCAATAGTTCTCATATCATCATTGGTATAATCTAGTGTTGAAAACTTAGCAGAAGTAATGAATGGGTGCATCATTTGCCATGCTTCTACAATCTCGCCTGTACCGCTGAGAATTTCTATAGTTACATCACCAACGGCCGCATTTGCACCTGACTTGGTTATAGATGTGGGCTTCGCATTTATTTCAGTTAAACCCTTAATACTATATCCAGAAGCTAGAACAATTTGGTTAGTAATATAAACTGCGTTTGGAGAAATAGGATCTACCAATGTCATGCTGACATCTTGCCACTGAACTCTGCCTGGAAACTTATATTCATTATCAAAAAATGAGTGAGTAACATCTGTAATGTTGTAACTAGGTGTATCAACTGTCTTCGCCCACCACAGTACATCATTAGTTACCCCGTCTAAGGTACCCAATGGACTAGTGCCACTGTTGATATTCGCCATTCTCACACGCCATCGAAAGTTTCTTTTAGGCTCTGTTGTATTGTCTGTCCAAAATCCCATTTTGTATTTCTCCTGTTTACTAGTAAATAGTGTTTATTAAAATTCAACGCCACTTTGAGTGATAACAAAGTCAACAGCAATGAACTCAATAGCTCTAGCCGGCTTTACAAACACTTTTGCGTACATAATATTTCGATCTTGAAGATCCGGTGTTGTTGTTGTTTCGTCTAAAATTACTTTATATTCAGAAACACCAAACTCGTTTTTAAGAGTGAGCAAAACTGGCTCAACTCTAGACTTGAACTTACTGAATGTTGCTCCAACGCTTTGCTCGAACAAGATTGTATTTGCAATATCGCCAACACGCTTCTTTAGGTGAATCATCATTCTTCGAACGTTGATGCGATCCAAAGCAGATGGTGTCTGCTGAAGAGTCTTTTGGCCAAAGATGACAGTTTCACCAGTAGCAGGGAAGCGAGCAATAGGGTTGATGTTGACGTCATACAGTGCATCGCGATCTGCCTTGTTTAAGTGCTCTAGAGTTCCAACAACTGATGCTCCGCCTGGTCCACCTAGAGGAGCCAATGCTCCACGGTTAAAGCCTGCAGGTGCGAACCAAGGTTGAGAGACGGACTCGGACTTAGAGATTGCGCCGATGGCAGCAACCGATGGCGGCGCCATCAATACTGAGTCGTTACCGTTGGACACATCTTTGATGCGAACATTCGGAAAATAAGTAGCAGCATAAGAAGAATTAAAGCCGCTTTCGACTTCGCTAATGATGCTGTTTACGCTTCCGCCTTGCAGTGTGGTACCATGGTCTTCTTTGCTTTGGTAAATACCTGCCAAGTCAACAATAGCCAATGCATCACCACGACTCTCAACCATTGAGATTAAGTCTTGAGTAATGTTTGTAGCAGTAACTCCTGGAATAGAAATCATATCGTATCGAATAATGTCTGAATCTGATACTTGTGATAGTGCTGCCTCTAGAGAGTATTCTGCATAACCACCTGCAATCAACTGTGCATCATTAAATGGGTTTTCAACAGTGATATCTACACCGTCAGTCCCACCGAAAAATGGTGCTGCAAACTGCTTAGCTCCTGCTGTAATAAGATCGCTAACGTTAGCAAGATTAGAAGTACCAGCCAAGGCATCGTCATGATAATATGCGCCAAGAGAGTCAGTTGCTAGATATTCAAGAGAGAATATATAAGATGCATATGTTAATAGTCCACCTTCTTCTAAGTGAGGTTCGATATCTGCTTTTGCATATCCGATATCTCCAAAATATTGATCACCAGCTTGTGCATAATACGATAAACCATGCAAGAATGTTGCGGGATAGTTTTTGTTTCTGCGTATATAAGTGTTTTCTGTTGAAAGCTCATGAGTTGGCCACTTTAATTGTGCTGTGTATCCAAAGCCAAATGCTCCACTGATAAGGTTAGTTGCCGTTGGGGTTGAGGCCTGTAATGTGCCTTTTCCTTTCATCCACTCTAGTGTGTCGTCGGTATTATCTGCTGAAAATTCAAAATCACCAGCATTTACAGGTCCTACAAAACCAACAGGCAAGTCGGAACCATTGACGGAAGATGCAATCTCAACTCGAATATAGTCTGAAACGTTGTTGTATATGCCTGATGTAATTTGTTTTCTCTTGCTAACATTCCATTCAAGCTTTAAGTTTCCAATTTTCTTACCGATATAGCCAGTAGAGTCTACATTTAGGTTACACCCGGTGAACTTTTCTACATATTGAGAAGCTTTTTGACCAACTCCAGCTAGTTCTACCGTAAATGTTGCATCAGTATTAACTCGAGATGGCTCTTTCAAATCTTTGATTCGGATAACATAGTTCTTGTGGAAATCGCTTCCTTCATCTAAAGCTTCAAAGCGAAACAATTTCTTTTGTTGCGATGCTTCTGTTCCAATGAACCAACCAGTTTTCGCAGCAGTTAGTTGCTGATTGTGGTTTGAAAAAGAACCTGCACCTGGGTCAATGTGTGCAATCCAAGCTACTAAAGTTTTCGAAGTGTCGAGCATCTCTTCAACGTTGTATTCGAAAGACTCTCCTAGGAAGTATTTTAAGTTGTTACTACCTGCACCATCGGTGATAAGGGTTGGGTCTGTATTTAGAACGTTACGAATATTACTTGCATCTCCATAATTGAAGTTGAAAGCAAATGTGTCTGTGTTGTTCCCGTCGGAAATGTCGATGGTCCAATCTCCGGATGCGTTCTGTCGAGTGAAGCGTTCTGCCGCAGTGGCAACACTTATTATGTTTGGATCAAAACTATCACCAGTCAAAGTAACGCTAGCTCCATCGGTGTAGATGATGGCCGCGAGTGTTCCATTTCCTTCTGATGTGCTTGCACCACCAGAGAATGTTCTAGAAGAAACATTAGCGAAGTTGGTATCATCATTTGCATCATATGAGATAATGTTTTGAGCGATTGCTGTAGAAGCGCCACCAAGAGCACCTGTGGCTGTTATTGTTCGTGTGTTACCAGAGCCACCTTGGACGTCTAAAGTGATGTCGATTGGGTCTCCTGAGTTTGCTTGTGTATGCGCGAAGGAGGTTGCAACAAGTGCACTATTTGCTGGATCTGCAAAGAATGTATCTAAGGCTGACTTAACAAGGTTATTGATGTCTGCTGCATTCGCTGCCGAATTTAAGTCAACGTCGATGTTCGCATTTCCAGTAGATGCGTTATTGTTGGCAGAATCAAAAAATTCAATTGTAATGCTTGCTGTTGGGTCTGTTGTGTCTAGATATTGAATCTCCAATGTAATATGGTCTGTGGTACCTTGTACTAAATCACTACCACCGTTACCTGTCGTCAGCATTGCATCGTTGAATCCAAGTCCTGCTGCTGTTGGTGTTGGCAATTCGTTTTGAAGACTAGCAGCTGCGGTTGCTAGGATGTTGCTGTCATCAACCTCAGATACGAATAGTCCCATCGCACCAGTGTTGGACGTTGCAGTCGTTGCATTTGGACCTGCAGCAATATTCCATCCCGCCAACTTTGAAGAACTCTCTTCCAAACCAGCTAAGCGAATAAACTTTACAGGACCAACATTCGCAGCGAGATAAGCTTCAGCAGCATATGCAGCCCAACCTCCAGCTCCAGTGTTTCCCTGTCTCCATGGATCGTTTTTCTTAACACCGTCCATCGGAGTTCCAAACGTTTGGTGGAAGTTCGATATAGAGTTAATCTTGATGGGCTTCATTGCTGGACCTTTCTTGGCACGTCCAATCAAGAGCATTCCGTCTTGTTCAGGAACCGGTGCGATAGCCGATTGGTCAATTTCTCTCAGTTCAATTCCTGGAGACACAAAGTCAAACTTGGTAGGCATTAAAAATTCTCCTTTTAAATATTCATTTCTTATTAAATAGTCGCCTCAAAAGCCAAAGTCACAAATCTCGGTATTTCTCACCGGTCTTATTCCATGGCTTATCGTCTCCCGTAATAACACGCTCACGAGAGATCTTTACTTCAACGATAGACTCTTCTCTTTTAATGAATGGTTCTGTCATTTCAAGGTCATTTCCGTTGATATATCCAAGGACTTTGATCTGCACTTTTGCATTAAACATTCTCTCATCTTGACCAAGATTTGCTTGGTTTGAGTTGAGTCCGTAATCGTCTTGAATGAAGGCTTCGTATTGATAACCATTATTCTCAATAATGAAATAGTTTTTCATGCTATTCATAAACATTGGGAGAATATGGTTCATTTGTTGTTGGTATTCCGTTCTTATGTTGACTTCAAACATGCATGTCAAATAAGTCGGTTTTGGTATCGTAATAGACTCGTAGACAACCTTTCTTGTAAAAACAGGGCCTGTTTCGTCACCTGTTTCCTGACGCTTCCTAGAAGCATTTTGAAAGTTTTGAGTCTTGTCTTGTTGGATAACTCTTCGTACAGTCACTCTTTCGTCGTCGCCAATATAGACAGCTTGAAAGGAACCCTTAAATGCGTCATCTCTTGAAACAGATGTTCGAGATATAGTTATAAGTGGAAGTCTTAGTTTTCCAACCTTATCTCTTAACTCTTTGTTGTTTTTAATTTGGAAAGTTCTCTCAGAACCCATCCATAAGACGTTAACTTTTTCTCGACCAGCATTTGTGATAGTGTTGGGACTCAAAGTTTCATCTACAAAGCGATAGATTGCTGTATCGATATTTTCTAAAGTTGATGGGTGAGATATTTCGTTATTATCCTGCATTGAATAGTCCATCCCTTGCTCTTATGCACTCAGCCCCAACTTCAAACCTTGTTTCAGGTTGTCCAAATAAGATTTTTGGCTCGAGTAGTTTTACAATCTCATAAAAAACCTCTCCGAAACGAACGAAATCACCTTCTCTAACGAATAAGTTTTGATCCTCTGTCAGTCTTCTCTTGTGGAAGTTGACTTTGATCTTCGTCGCTTTATCTAGAGCAATGTTTTCCATGTCCGAAGTTTCGACTCCTTGAAACTCAACCAAAGCAAAGACTCTAATTGGGTGCAAGAAGTTTTTCTCGATTGCTTCTCCATAAATAGGGTGAAAATCTGTGGACTGCACATCTATTGGAAAGTAAAGTACTTGTTGGCCGACAACTCTCTCGATAATCTCATCATTTATTTGTTTGACAAGGTTTTTTTCTTTGTCTCCAAAGAACATTGGCGATGGTGGTTGTGCTGGTCTTTCCCATTCTGACATCTATGTTACCCCACGAAGATCTTTAATGGCGTCTTTCCAACAATTGCGTCTGCATTGTCAACCATTGCTTTATCAGTCTCTGCTAATTTAGAATACAACATCTCATCAAGTTGCTTGTTAAGTTCTTCACGTAAGGCTGCTTGTTCTGTTGATGCTTGAGACAAAAGGTCTGATGCATTAAGCTGGATGTTATCTCCAGGAATTGGAACATTGCCTCCAAACTTACCTCGGATTTGTCCAAGAGTCTCTTTTGAAAGAGCTAGAGCAAAGCGTCGAATCCATTGTTTACCAATTGAGTTAATGCTTTCATAGGGAAGGTTTTCCATTGGCATGGTGTTCATGTTGTTAACCCCATCGAGTCCTGAGTCATACTCTCCTTCTTCAAAAGCTGTATTTCCACCATCGATAGAAAATCTAAACCAGAAGGTCTTACATGTAACATTATCGGGCATTGGATATAGTCTGAGCTTATTGTCGATAATCTCATATGAATAATGAGATGTTCTTGTGTAGAGATGGTCCTCGTAAGCCATGGCTTGTAGCTTATTTTGCCACGCAGGAATGACTTCGAACGTAGAGCCATCAGCATACTGTCCATAGTTGTGGAAGTTACCAACGACGTTTAGACCACCATAGTAGCCATAGAATCTCCACATCTGTCGAGGAGTTACGTAGTACATTTGTCGAATCTTAATTCTATATTTCTTATCTCCATCTCCAAGCTCGGAGGCCCATGATGGTGGATTTGGTCCTGCTGCGATCTCTTCAACTCTTGCTTGTAAGTCATAGTCTTGCTGTAGAGGTTCAATATCAAACGAAGCAGAGTGAATTGGAGTAGTTCCACCCACAACCGACTCCGTTGAAAACTTGTCTGCAATCTTAAATGCGTAGTCAAATTGAAACTTTGGATACTTTAAGGCAACATTCAATGATGGATCATCGAGTGCACCCTTCTCATCGAATGACCCTGTAGGAGAGCCTAGGGCGCTTCCTAAGGCGTTTCTAGCTTGGTGAAGGTTAACTATGTAAGAATACTCTAAACATGCTTCCTCGTAGTGGTTATAGACGTTCTTGGCCGTCAATTCGATGTCCAAGACATCTCCACCAAGTCGCTTGTGAGTATAAGCTACTTGAGAAGCAGCACCAGATAAAAATGTATCAGTTGAATAGAAGCCGATTGCAAGAGATGCGGCAACATCTATCTCGACACCATCTTCTGGTAATATGATGGCCGATGTCGCTGATGTGGGTGTTAAGGTTGGGAATGCCATAGTAAATCCTCCGTCTTAATAAATAGTCGAAATAAAAGGAAACCCCCGAGCACCAAGTGTTCGAGGGAAAGGAGGTTAATGAAACAAACTTAATCTTTTTTCTTTGAGGATTTTTTAGTTGACTTCTTCTTTGTTGTCTTGCGCTTTGCTTTCTTTTCTCTTACTTCTTCAACAGCTTCCAACGCTTCTTCGATAACGTCTTCAGTTACCGCCTTGGCTTCCTCTGCAGCCTCTACAATTTCTTCTTTCACTTCTTCGATCTTCTCTGCGACCAATTCTGCTGCTTCCGCAACTTCTTCTTTTACTTCAGTTGCAACTTCAGCAATCTTTTCTACTGCTTTTTCAGCAGCTTCTTTTATTTGATTAGATCTTGCTTTTGCAGCAAGTGCAGCTTGTCGTGCTGCTATTCTTAATCTTTTCTTTTTGATTCCCATTTTATTTCTCCATGGTTTTTTCTTAAGCTGTGGCTACAAGTCCTTGGACATACCACCTTTCTCCATCGCAAAGTGCGTCAATGAAAGAGCCGCTTGCGCTACCCGCTGGGATTGTTATCTCTGTCTCGACCTCATATGATGTGGCTGATGTTACGTTACCATCATCGGAAAATACTATTCCGCTCATAGATGCGAAAGATAGAGTTACATCCGCTGCATTTTCATTCTTTAGGATTATCTTGAAATATGCACCATCATCTAAAAACGGCAGACTGATAGTCAGCGCAGTTTGTGCATCAACGAACAATGCCTCACCTGTAATTCTAGAATTTAAATTGGTGCTTTTGGATATTTGACGAGTCACATATCTCGCCCCATTGTATGGTGTTCTTGAAACTTTAGCCATTTAGTCTTCTCCCTTTGTTATTAAATAGTTTCCTTTTCAGAAGGTGGAATGGTTATTTTTTTATCGCCAACCATTCCGATCTTCTAAGAATTTCTTAAGGCACAGTGTAATTTGCAGCATACGGATTGGCTGTTTGTGCATCGCTATAAATAGTCGCTACCTGAGCTGTGTCGAACTCACCGAGCAAAACCTCTATGTCTCCATTGATGTCAAAGTTCGCACCAGTGGTTAAAACCCCAATCCTCCCGTTATTTACACAAAATCCCAGGTTGCCATTGTAAGTTTGGTCATTGATTTCGGTGCCATTTATGAATGTTTTGACTGAGATTGAATTGTCAGCAAGTTTTTTTATTGTTACAAGACAATGCACCATTTCCCCACCAGCAATCTGCGCAATTGTGGACGACAGATGAGTACCTCGAAACCCTACTCTCATACCTTGCCATTGGTTAGTGTAGTTGCCTTCCTGAGCCGCATAGACTTTGGTTTTTAGTTGAGTTAGGTTTGTGTTCGCCTCTATTTGTAACCCAAAGACATCACTTTGAAGATCACTAGCGTCTCTCCAAAATCGCCCTCCGTAAAACAATTGAAGAATGGTTTGGGTTCCGGTGTTATTGGTGTCCTTACATTTAAACCAGAATGAATAAGCTTTTCCTGGCCAACCTTGTGCAGTTTCCCATCTAAAATTTACATCTTTGATGTCAATGTTTATGCCTGAATAGTTACCATCTGTATCGGGTGAAATTGGTGTCGCATCAATTAAATCACTAGTAAATAGGGTTGAGTGCTTGATATATTCCCCTGCCGAGTAGAGGTCGGTAGTTGTTTGAGCCGAAGCGTTCTGAATAGTTCCTACTCCGCGACCCTCATCGTGCAACCACTTTACTTGCTCAAATGTTAGCTTTGTCCCATTTAAGATCTCAATTGAGTCTAAACTAAAGGCGTTCGCATCAGAACCCAAGAGAAAGCCTTCAAAGTTAGCATTTGTTTCAATCGTTCGACCACCATTTACAAAATTGTCGTGTTTGACATAATTGCTTTCAAAAGCACCATCAACTACGATATAATCATAAGTCCCTTTTGCTAGAAAGCTTGTTTGAAATTTGCTTCTAGAGACAAAGATGTGATGCCATTCCCCGTCTAGAACGTCTATTGCTAAAGTGCTAGATAGTTCATTATATTGCTCAAAGGTTGGTACTTGATTGCTTGTTGTTGCGGTTACGACTGAGTGATTGTCGTCATTGTATCGATCATAGATCAAAATGCTGAACGGAAAGTCGTTACCATTGTTTGAACTCATCAATGTCAATGTTTGTGGAGGAGTTGCAGCTCCACCATCCCACTTAAACCAAAGAGAGAAAGATACACAATCATTAACAATTGTTGAAGTCCATTCTTTAAATGCAAAATAATTTTCTATAGTTGCTGTTTCTGCGGTTGTGTTAGTATCGCTACTTACGAAGATTCCTTCGTTGTCAATCGATAAATGACTCAAACCTTCTACATTGGCAGCTTCTTCAATCCAATCTTGAATTTGGTATGTTGGTAACGCGGTTAGTGATGCTTGCATGTCTGACAATAGCTGAGCATCTGTAGCAGAATCAGTCAGTCCGTAAAAAACTTTGAAAAATGGAAAAATAGCTGACGTTGTGTTCATGACATTCATAGTAGACCAAGCATTGCTTCTCAACCCACCCACGGTCAGCTTTGGCAATCTGACATTTGTGAAATCTGCGTTGGTCCATGTTGGTCCAATATCATAGTTATCCATAATGGTCCCAAAATTTGTTGAAAAAAGATAGTTTTGAACATCAAAAGTTAATATTGGCGAAGAAACATTGTTTAAGAAGATTTCGATAGTATTGTAACCTCTATATTCGCTTAGCTTGCTCTTGATAATAAAAGACAATTGTTTTTCACTTCCTAAATCTAAACTAGTTGTTTTTGCTGCTACAATACCACCAGTGCTAGGTGTCGCTGCATCAATTGATGTTGAGATATTACTCACCGCTTGTTGAATCCACGCTACACTCCATAGTGATGTAGTTGAAGTGTATTTGATCATCAAGCCCCATCCCTTATTTGCATCGACATTATTTGGCACACTTTGAACCTTTGATATGACACAGGTCCAAATGTCCGGGGTAAAGTCTTCCGGAAAACCTTCGTTTAGCCTAAGAGAAATCGCCATAGTTTTACCATGTTCATGTTGTGGATAGGAATCGTTTAAAGAATTTATCATCCCCGGTAAGTAATATTTAGAAGTCCCCACCAGGTTAGTAAAACCATAAGTTGCATCTACAATAGGGCCAGAGCCACCGTTTGACCGGTTGGCGCTTGATGGTAGATTTACTGCAATGTTATCACCATTATATGCAGCAGAGGTTGTTCTAGAACTGGATGTCTGTGTTAATACTTCGGAAATCGATATATCTCCCTCAATAGCAGCAGAAATTTGATTAGGTGCCAAGTCGATATTTTGCAGAATAACCAAACTCTTTAGTAAAAATGTCCCAAGACCAATTTTAAGTGAAGAGTTTAGCAAGGCAGCACCAGTGGAGGATCTTGGAAAATAAAAGTATCGTCCGGTTTGGAAAGCGCCATTTGAATCCCCAATCGCTCCATGTATCCGCCACGAGCCCTGGTTTCCTGCAGCTGAAGTAGTTACTGACCATCTTCTATCAAACACTAAAACTAGCCTACGTACAACACCATCAGTAAGGTTGATGCTGTCTGTTGTGAGATCGAGTATTGTTGTAATATTGTTCGACGTTACACTTGGATCTTCTACGTCACCATCGAAGAGCGCACCACCGGCAACTACTTTGCTGCCAATCACTTTAATATAGGCACCTGTGTTGTAAAAGTCTAAAATTTTCATATCAGTTGTCATTGAAATTACAACCTCTATTGTAAACAGATCCCCAATCGATGGAAAAATTCCTCCGTTGGTGTTGTCGAAAACAAAAGTGTCTCCCGTTGCCTCCACATCTCCCTCAGGAGTTACTACCAAAGTATCAGCTGGATCATCGCCAACTGCTGGTAAACCTTGTGCAATTTGAGGAGTTATAACTTGAGATGGATCTGTCATAGTGACAGTAACAGACTCTGTGTCGATATTGTTTGAATCGTTAGGATCGATACATGTGAATTCAAACGTTGTAGTGGATGTAATAGTCTGAGTGTAACTCCATGTGTTGCTAGTGATAGTAACCGGTGTTGAATTGATGCTTATCTCGACATTATCAGAAACTAGTACATCTCCGCTTATTGTCACAGCCTCGCTTGAAGATATTAGACCTGCCCCAACAGCATTGTTTGAAGAGTCTACGGTTGAAGTAATCGAAAATAAATCTCTCGGTCCGCCAGATCCACTTCCTCCAGATCCAGAGCCACCTGAACCACCAGATCCACCAGCACCACCGCCGCCAGAGCCACTTTCTTCAGCAGCCTCTTCTGCAAACTCAATCGCTAATGACTCTGTTTGCAAGTCATCTTCATATTGAGCTGTAAAAGTAAATGATAAACTACCAGTTGAGCTTATTGTTTCTGTAAACGTCCATGTTTTAGCGTCCGTGTCTACCCTCATTGTTCCCGAGGATGATCTGTTGTTTGCGATAATGCCTTCAACATCTTCATGATAAGTCCCAGAAATAACAACATTAGATGGAATGATTACTTCATCTATGACATCTCCGGTAGACCACTCTTGACCATTGACGTGTGTAATTTCTAGAAGATCATAGGCCAAAAGGTGAGGAGTGGTCTCCTCTACATCCAAAGTGAAGACTGCGACTTCTTCTTCTGGTCCATAGGGTGAACCACCGCCGTCCACGGCAAACGCTCTGAAGACCAATGTGTGGCGTCCTAGACTACTAAGTTCAACATCGTGGGTCCATGTGTTGTTAGCTCCCAATGTAACATCCTCTGTTCCTGATAGTGTCAATGTTTGCACATCGTTGTGGTAAGTTCCTGTAAATGTTAAAGTCACAGATGAATCAGAAATGTTATCACCAGCTATAGGATATGAATAGCTATTACCATCAACTATGCTTGTAATTGTTAAAAGATCTATCACCTGAACCTCTTCACCAATTGGCGCTGGTTGTGGTGTCGTCTGAGGAGTACCAGCTTCTGGTAATTGTGAATTGTTAGAACCATCTTCATCTCCAAGGCCGGTAATGCTTTCCGCTTCTGTTTCTTCGCCTGCTTCTCTAGTTCCAAGTCCTCCATTGGATGGTGACTGATAGAGGAACGGTCCCGTGGTATTGCTTGCTCGACCTCCAAGAGACCATAGGAACCAGTCGCTTGAGTCGGACAACAACTTTGTGGCTGATCCATCTGCTAGCCCCTCTGTGAAAACTAAAGATTTTGTGTTAGCGGCAATAGGCATGATGCGGCAATCATCATTGCTATCTAAGGCCATTACGAGCCCTTTTATTTGACCAGCGCCTCTATTGATTGAAATTCTAAATCCACCATCGGTCCTATCCATCTTTATAACTTCTAGTCCGTGTGAGTTTGCCAACGGTGGCAATTGAATATTGCACCTTCCTAAACCGTTTGGAACAAGAATGTCCCCAGTCTTTACTATCTGTTCTATCGCTGCACCAGCTGTCTTGTTTACGATGAGCTTCTTGTAAGATTTATAGTTTGAAAAAGTATATTTCATGATTTGTTCCTATGGGTTTTTTGTTCTCAATAAATAGTCATCCGAAGCCTTAAAAACAAAAAAACCCCAACTCCGAAGAGAAGGGGTCTTAGCATCTCAGTTAAGTGAGATTATGGTGCAGGTGTTCCACCAGCGCCACCAAGAAGATCGCGAACGACAACTAAACCGTACATATCCGGACGAACCATCTTCTTTCCGTAACGTGTCATAACACCTTTACGAGGAACGAAGTCTTCAGGTCCAAAGATAGTTGGAGTTGTTTGCAATGGCACGTAAGGAGCGTAAACATATCCACTTTCCAAGAAAGAAGAACCTTTACGTCCAACCAAGATAGCGTTACGTGGGAAGTAAGGGTCAACGATAACGTCGAACTTACGGTTCAAAGAACCAACCTTTACAGCACCGATGTCGCCTTTGTCAGCGTCAGCAGTTACGTTTGCACGGAAACCAGCAGTGAATTCCAAAACGTTTGCAACTTCAGGAGAAAGAACTACGAAGTTAGCACCACCACGCAAAGTCTTACGATGGATTTGTGCAGAAACGTCGTTAATAGTTTCGATCAAAGTTTCATACCATTCAGATACAGTACCAGTGAAGTCAGGAGTAGCAGTGTTTGCTCCAATTTCAGCACCAGTCAAACGGTTTACGAACATTCCTGGTGAACGAGACCAGTAGAAAGTTCCAGCAGTAGCACCTTTGATAAGGTCTTGCAAGATTTCGCGGTCGATTTCAAGAGCAATTTGCTCAGACAAGATAGAAGTCAATTCAACCTCAGCATCCAAGTTATGGTAAGCGTTCAAGTCTTGACCCAATTCTGGAGTCCACTTTGCTTTCAACTTCTTGGTTACCGCTGTGATTGCGATTGAGTCAACTTTGATGTCGATCTCTGGAATGTTTGCTTCGTTTTCCAATCCCCAAGCAGCTACTCCAACAACAGAACCAATTCCACCAGTTGAACTGGCATCAATACCGTCTGCAGCAGGATAAGAAGCGTGAACTTGAGACACAATCCATTCGTCTTGTGCATCAGGCGTTTGACTATTAGAAATCGCAGTTGCAATTGCAGTTGCCGATGTGGCTTGTACCGTATCAGTCAAGAAATTTGCAGCTGTAAGGCTACCAAATCCATCACCAGCCTGTACAGCGTTCGATGCGGTATTAAAAAGAACCAGAGCAGCATTGCTAATAGCGTAGAAGAAGTGGAAAGTCTCTGAAGATTCAACATATTTTGTTAAACGTCGAACTTGTTGAGCAAGAATTCCAGCTGTCGCATCGTAATTATCGATAGTGAATGCCAGTGCACCATTTCCGGACGCATTATCACTTAAACCAGCAAGGTCTGCGATAGGCAAGTGAATTTGAGACAAGCTTTTCAAGTTGACAGAATACCCAGTTGTTTCAAGGGCTGTTTTAGTAACAGAGAGTTTTAACAACAAACCATTTGTTGTGTTTGCATCTTGAGAACCGTAAGTGGAAATTACATCAGCATCCCATTCGATCTCTTTAAGAATTGCATCTTCAGCTGCAGAGTTTGAATCAGACGCCATGATAGCATCGCCATCAATGAGAATAGTACCAGCAGCGGCTAAAACGGAACCAGTTGGAGATGAGTAAGCAGAACCAAGACCATAAGGTTGTTGATCCATAGTTGAGTTGTTCAACAAGACCCCACCAGTGATTTCCGAAGCCAATACGCCTTGACCATAAATAGAACGACCACCTTCAGCACCAAGACGACCATTAGAGGCACCGTCAGCAGTATCTTCTCCGAATGTGAAATCCATGAAGAAGATCAAACCAGAAGGTAAAGACATTGGTTGTACAGAAACCAAATCGTTTGCAATCAATCCAGCAAATACGCGACGGACGATTGGGAAAGCAACAGCAGCGAAACCTTCAACGTCGCCACCAGCCATAGTGTTAGACTCACGCAATAATTCGCGAGCTTGGTTTTCCAAAAGACGAGCCATGCCAGCCTTTTGTTCGTCGTTAGACAAGCCTTCCAAAAGACCAGTCTGTGACCATTTGTTCAAAAGTGATGCACCTTCTTGTTGCATGTTGCGGTGTACCATCCCTTCTGTAAGAGTTTCAATAATAGACATTTTATTTCTCCTTAAAGTTTATTTTATGCCTGCAAGTTTTTGCATTTTCTCCAAAAATGGATCTTTGCTTTGCTTGTTTTCGTTAATGTTTTGTCTCGAATTCAACATAGAACTTAAGTTCGATCTTCGGTTGACTGTCTCGCTAAGTGATTGTGGACCTTTCTTGCTGTTAGGCGTTGATCCCACTGTAGCTTTGAGTGTCTCGTGAAGTTGTTTAGCTTCCTTCGTAGACTCCGCGTTTGCGATGGCATCGACAATTTTTGATTTTTGTCGCTCATTCAGGGAGGCATCACCCAGAGTGCGGTTCTGGTATAAAAGTTTTGCGTTGGACAATAAAGCCTCATCTAGATGTGTCTCGAGTTTTTCGAGCACATTTGCCATTGCTTCATTTTGCTTGGCGAGGGCTTCAATTGTCTCATATAATTCTGTTTGTTTTGATTCAGCTGAATCATCTTCAGAAGACTCTTCTTCTAATTCTTCTTCTGACTCTTGTTCGTCTCGTGCAAGTGCCAAATCTTTATTCTTTCTTGCTTCAACGTCCATTGGTCCTGGATGACCTGTTGGTCTGTAAACATCATCGTCATCGATGTGAAGCTCTTCTTCGAGCATGTTTAAGATTTCTTGAAGTTGCTCATCTTCTTTAGAGGTTTCTTCTTTTCCTTCTTGGAGGGTTGCCAATAGGTCGTCAAGGCTTTCATCACCACCGGAGGTGTCATCACCCTCTGGTTCTGCTGCAAGGTCTCCTGCGGGCTCTGAAGAGTCATCAAGGCCACCAAGTGCATCATCGTCTGAGCCACCCAATGCTTCTTCTTCCTCTGCTGACATTTCAAACTCGCCGAGATCAAGATCGATCATGCCGTCGCTTGTTTGAGGTAGAGAGTCAACAAGAGCATTGAACTTAACTGACATGTCGTCATAGCGAGAGTCCCAAGCTGGTGGTGCTTCTATTGTTGCACCTTCTTGTCCGCCTGCGAAAGATGCGGGCATTGCGTCTGCTTCTTCGTTTAGCTCTTCTTCTGCTTCTTGTATCATAGAGTTGGCTGCTGTGAGGTTTTCATTCTCCAGCATTACATCAACAGCTTCCTTAATTTGGTGAGAGTATTTTTCAATAACAGATTGTTCTGCATTTTTAATGGCTTGTTCTCGCAACGCAGCTGCGTCGGCAATCGCCTGCTCTAGCATGTTTGACATCAATTTTCTCCTAGAATTCTTTTCTCCTTTAAATAGTGTAGCGATAAACAAAACTCCAAAAGGGAGCTTAAAAAGAAAATGCCCTTGAACCAATTTGGCTCAAGGACAAGTCACTTCAAAGTTTAATTGAAAACATTAAAGCCCAGCATTGTATTTTGCCACAATCTGTTCTTCCGTTAAGATTTGATTCTCTATGGTGACCCCATCGAACTCTGAGTTTATAAACCCTTTTCCAATTGTAATGTAGCTATTTGCATTACAATCAAAAGGGTTCTTGCTCAAAGGCTGTAATCCATTCTCGTCTTGTTCAATCAAAGAGAGTTCGTTAAATGACTCAGTTATTTTTTGCCCATCTACGTAGATTTTGCAGCCTGCCGAATAGTTCCCAAGACCAGCACCAACGTTAACAAATTGAAAAACAATTTGATGCCATTCGCCATCTCTAATATCATATGGTGTGTGAAAGTGGTGAAACCATTTCCATTCACTCATACTTCTTACATCATCATTGGTTTTTACAACGATCACTGGATTTGTCCAAGAAGAAGCTTTTTCCCCAGCAGCTGTTCGTATAAACCTCTTTCTACCTTTGAAAGAAATGTGGATTCCTTTTGGTAGGTCACTAGACCATTGACCGAATTTGAGAAGAGAAACTTCCCCAGTAAAAGTCTCGGTCGATTTAACCCACATAGTGATAGTGGTATCTTCTTCGATGTCATTATCTGCACTAGTGCTCGTCGTTCTCAACATTGAGCTACCATGACTGCCTATTTGCAATGTCTCCTCGGAAGTAATCGATGCATCATAGTAAGTACTGAATCTCGAATCAGTTACAATAGAATCTACTATTGGATAACTAACGGCGTCGCTTTGTTCCTCTTCATAAGCAGCTGCATCGGCTACAGACCAACCTCGTGTCCCGCTATTATACATAGCCAAGATTTGAGCGTCGGATAGTGTAACATCATCAACCCACTCCATGAAGTCAAATTGCCCATTACCTTTATAGCTTACAGAACCGTTGTAGTTCTCAGCACCTATGTAGTGCTTAGTTCCAGTAGCGATCCCAGCGTAAGCTCTAATTCTCTTAGAAGAAGAGTTTCCGGTTTTGGTGTAGACTTCTTGACCGTCAATAAACAACTTTACAGTCATAGATTTAGAGCTGGTAGAAGTGTAAGCGATATCCGTTTCAACAGTAACTAAGGCATGGTGCCACTCATTGAGAGTTAGCGGTGTTGACAAAGTGACCCCATTTGCTCCACCGATTGGAGTTGAAATGTGGAGTTGCGAAGAACTAAACATTTTTAGTCCAAAGTCAACTTGTAATGGATAATGTTGATCCGAGTAAAGCCCCATCTGAGATTGCTCTGGATTGAACCACATTGAGAACACTGCTGTTGTTGCAGTTGTGCTCGGCGCAACCATTCCAGACTTCTTGTAGTAAGAAGGAGTCGCAGCAGATGTCGAAAGAACGCCATCAGTGACTGTTCCTCCTCCAAACATTGTAAACTCTTCCAAGAACGTTCCAGCGCCTGTTGGAGTAAACGATGAACCGCCTTCCTCTGGGACGATGAATGATTCGTTTGCTAACAACCAAGCCAGCGAACCGTCAGACATAACTGTAAGCATTGCGCCATCACGAGAACCATTATAGACAGGGATCTCTTCGATGTCGTAAAATCTTGTATTCCCAGGTGTTCCACCTGTTCTAATGCCAGAATCTTCATCCTCAGAAGATAAGAATGAAACTCGAACGGTTTGCTCGGATCCTGTTTTAGATTCTAAATAATATTTTTGATGCTGAATATCAGCTATGTATGATGGTACTAGACCATCTGTGTCGTGTAATAATGACCAACTTTGGCCATCAAAGCCGTAGATTTTGACATCTACTTCGTGGAGACTGACCGAGATTTTGTAGTTAAAACCTGTTGGCGGTACGAAACCATCCGCAATTTGCGGAGCAACCAAGTATGCAGTCTCTCTTGAGTGTGTAGTTTTTTTCATGATGTTCTCCTTATCTGGCAACCCAGATTAAACTTCCTAGTGCATCAACAGTTAGTACCTTTCCTGCATCAGCAACGGTAAATGCAGGCATATCAGAGATGTCTTCAAGCTTGTTGGCCTTCGAACCCTCTACGGTTGGTGCGACAACGCTATCTTCAACAAAGAAGTATCTCATAGTTTCTTCTTTACCAGAAGCAGATGTGAAATATACGTCTTCGTATTGCGATAAATCAACGGCATATGTATCATGTGCAGAATTATAAATTCCACCACCATCATGTGCATCATCTGTGTTTAGAAAATCAGCCGGTCTGAGTTCGTCAATCAAAGACCATGCTCCGTTCTGTTTTCCGTAAATATCAACGTTAGCAAATCCAACGATGATTACAGATTGTGCTGTAGCATTTCCTTGTGCTAACATCCCATCGGTTGAGGGAGTAGGCTGAGATAGTGCAGCAAGTATTTTATTTAATTTCATAGACATTTTGTTTCCTCCAATGAATTTTAAGTGTCTTGTTAAAAAAAAGCCCCGAAGATTTCTCCTCGGGGCCAAGAGCAATGCCCAATAGCATTGAGGACTACTCTTTTAGTCAGCTATTATACCATGTAGTATACGCCACCGTGCTCAAGGAAAGTAACAGAAGAGCCAGGGTAAAGAGTAATCTTAGCGTCAGCTTCTCCATCAATAACCATTCCAGCAGGAGCATGGAATTCCATTGCTTCAGAACCAGCAGCAGCAAAAGTCAAAGTCATTTTGAAGTTTGGACCCATTACCGGCAATGTTGCCATTGCAAAAGCACCAGAGTTAACAACGATTTGATGTGCGAAACCGCTAGGCATCATGATAGAAGCAGAAGCAACCGCATTAGAAATGAAGTTAACAGTAGTTTCACCATTGTGCATATCAGTCATCTTGCTTTGCAATTGAGCCTCAACACCAGTAGCGCGAGTAACTTCAGCATTCAAAGAAGCTGTAAGGTTATTGTCAGCAGTGATACGAGCAGACTCTTCAGCAGCATCAGCAGCTTTGTATGCAGCATCCAAAGCCAAATCGCCAGCAACACGAGCAGCGATTTCATCATCGATATCGCTTTCAAGACCAGTCTTCATAGCAAGATCAGCAGCTTCGTAAGCAGCAGTTACAACTGCATCAGCAGCAGCAAATTCAGCTTGCAAAGTAGCTTTTTCAGAAGCTAATTCAGAACGGATCGCAGCACGATCAGTAGTTGCAGCAGCATCTACACCGTCCAAAAGTCCCATCTTAGTATTGTAAGCAGAAACATGACCAGCAAATGCAGTGTCGTTTTCTACGTCAACAGAGTTAACCAAAGCTACGATTTCAGCAAATGAATCTTTGTCGGCATCAGCACCAGCCAAGATAGCATCAATACGTCCCTTCTCAACACCGATTTCACCAGCAAGACCGATACGAGCTTGTTCAGCAGCCAAGAAGTCAGCATTTGTTGCACCAATTTCAGCGTTCAAAAGAGCTTGCATTACACCAATTTCAGTGTCTGTGTAAGCTTTAGCGTCAGCCAAACCTTGAACATCACCAGCAGCACGGTCAAGAAGCTCTTGAGCTAAATCAGCAGCAATTGCACCACGAGCAGCAGATGCTGCAGCGAAAGATGAACTAGAAGCAGATTCGTTAGCGTCAACATCAGCTTGGATTGCATTACGAGCATCCAAGTTGAAAGATGCAGCAGCTGTATCAGCAGCAGCACGATCTAAAAGCTCTTGAGCTAAATCAGCAGCAATTGCGCCTTCAGCAGCAGTTGCACGTTGTTGTTCGGCAGAGATTGAGTTAGACAATGCAAGTTCAGCAGCTTCTGCACGAACTTTTTCACCGTCAACTTTTCCGTCAACTGTGTTGATTTGGCCTTGGAGACCTGCATCAGCAGCAACACGAAGAGCAGCTTCAGAAGAAACCTCAGCATCAGTATAAGCCTTAGCGTCAACTAAACCTTGAGCATCACCAGCAATACGGGCAGCTTCTTCAGCATCCAAACCAGCTTGCAATGCAGCATCTGCAGCATTAGAAGCTGCTTCTTTTGTAGCCATTGCTTGGTCAAGTCCAAACAAAGATCCACCGAATACAGCACCTTCTGGTGAAGTACCACGAATTGCGGTATCGCCAGCGAGACGAGCAGCTTGCTCAGTAGAAACAGCATTAGTCAATACAAGCTCAGCAGCTTCAGCGCGAACTTTTTCTCCGTCAACAGCACCATTGGTGTAGATTTCCATCTGACCTTTAAGAGCAACATCAGCAGCAGCAAATTCAGAACGAATCGCAGCTTCTTGACCAAGTGCACGAGTTTCTTCAGCAGAAACAGCAGCAGTCAAAACACCTTCAGCAGCTTCAGCACGAGCTTTCTCGGTCAATACAGCAGAAGCGTTTGCAGAGATAGCAGCGGTGTGAGTTCCATCTTGAACTTTAAGAGCGTCAATTTCAGCAG
>Ga0206130_10001302_pt1 | contig 36891 bp, 33 predicted proteins | sample Helgoland_Spring_9_FD_148637 | JGI IMG/M metagenome (GOLD analysis project Ga0206130, IMG submission 148637) | Pelagic subsurface seawater microbial communities from Kabeltonne, Helgoland, North Sea - Helgoland_Spring_Bloom_20160512_1 | ecosystem: Environmental > Aquatic > Marine > Epipelagic ...
CCACATACGTTGTATCACATTTTCACCTAGTAATAAGTCATCTCTTCTTGTACTCGAAGAGGTAAGATCTATAGCTGGGAATATTCTTCTGTTGGATATTTTTCTATCCAATTGAAGTTCCATGTTCCCCGTTCCTTTAAATTCTTCAAAAATGACTTCATCCATCTTAGAACCGGTTTCAGTTAAAGCTGTAGCGATAATACTTAAAGAACCTCCTCCTTCAATGTTACGAGCGGCACCGAAAAATCGTTTTGGCTTGTGAAGCGCATTGGCATCTACACCACCACTTAATATTTTACCACTAGCAGGTTGTACCGTATTATAAGCTCTTGCAAGTCGTGTGATGGAGTCCAATAATATAACAACATCGTGACCACACTCTACCAAACGTTTTGCTTTCTCTAAAACAAGATTTGCAATTCGCACATGTTCTGTGGCTTCCTTGTCAAAGGTTGAAGCCACAACTTCTCCTCTTACATTACGTTGCATATCGGTGACTTCTTCTGGACGTTCATCGATTAAAAGTATAATTTGGTAAACCTCAGGGTGATTGGCTGCAATTGCGTTGGCTACATCCTTTAACAACATAGTTTTACCAGTTTTTGGTTGTGAAACAATCATTCCACGTTGTCCTTTCCCAATGGGAGCGAACATATCAATAACTCGTGTAGATATACTAGACTGCCTGTCGGCAAGATTAAATTTTTCTTGAGGAAATAAAGGCGTTAAGTGTTCAAAAGCAACTCGGTCTCTAACAACATTCGGATTCTGACCATTTATCTTATTTACTTTGATAAGTGGAAAATATTTTTCTCCTTCTTTTGGGGGTCTTACTTGACCCAAAACAGTATCTCCAGTTTTTAAACCAAAAAGTCTAATTTGAGATTGAGACACATATATATCATCAGGAGAGGATAAGTAATTGTAATCACTTGATCGCAAAAATCCGTATCCATCTTGCATGATATCAAGTACTCCTTCACTTTCTATAATTCCGTCAAATTCAAATTCTGGTTGACGATACCTGTTACGAGTATCCTTATTGCCATCCTTGGTTCTGTTTTGATTCGGATTGTTATGTTCTTTTTTATTATTTTGATTATTGTGCCTAGGTTTTTGGTCATTTTTTTGACGTTTATCCTCAGTACTTTTGTGATTGTGTTGGGGCTGCCTAGGTTTTTGCTCGTTTTTCTGCTTGTTTGTTTCTTCTCCAGACTTGTTTTGCTGTGAATTACTTTTTTGAGCTTGAGGGTTTTGGTCTCTGTTGTCCTCTCGTTTAGAACGTGGTCTAGATTCTCTTTTTTGAGTAGATCTAGGTCGTTGTTCTTGAGTTTTAACAGGGATCTCTTTTGTTGGTTTTGCAACATTATTAGTTGTAGAAGATTCAGCTTTTACAGCCTTTACGGCTTGTGGGTTAGCTGCTTGATGATCTAATATTTTATAAACAAGATCTAATTTTTTTAAGCTACGGTATTTAGGAACACCTGAAGCTTTTGCAATTTCCTGTAATTCAGGTAATTTTTTTGCTTTTAATTCTGAAATTTCAAACATTTAAAATTTTATGATTTTTAGTTGATACTAATATGTAATTCTTGAAGTAATTTTTTTGAGAAAATAAATGAAGACTAAGTGACCGCAACTGAAATGGTTACGCATTGATATTGCAATTATACAACAATAATTTAGTATTTGGGTTTATTTTTTATAAAAAGATAATGTATTTTTGTTGTCGCTAACGAAATAAATACCATGTTACAAAGGGTTCAAACAGTCTATTTGGTTATATCTGCTTCCATTATGGGAGCACTTTATATTTGGTTTCCTACCATCATTTCTGAAAAGGGTTTAATCTTAATTAGTAAAGATGAGCCCGTCATATTGGGATTAATATTTGGATCTATTTTGATTGCATTTTTTTCTATATTTAGTTACAAAAAACGTAAATCACAGTTTGTGATCAATCGTTTAAATATCATATTAAATTTTTTTTTACTGGGAGTTTTCGTGTATCGATCACTAACGTTATCCGGAGAAACATTGGTTTCAGAGAAGGGTATTGGAGTTTTTCTTCCTATCATTTCTATCGTTTTTTTAGTCATGGCCAATAAGGCCATAAAAAAGGATGAAGACCTCGTAAAATCTGTCGATCGATTGCGCTAAACCACAAATCTTAGTATATTAGTGCGAAACCCTAAAAGAATGCCATCTTTTAGGGTTTTTTTGTACATAATTGTTACATCTTTAAACCATTATATTATCTTTAACAATTAACATAAAAAAAACACTATGAAAATTGGCACTCTACTTTCACTATTTTTTTATTTGGTTAGTTTCTTTAGTTCTGCACAAGGAATTTCTGATAAAGTAAATAATCAGCTCGCAGAACTTGTAACCAATAATCAACTTTTGATAGAAGATATTAATTGGGAACTTTCTAGTGATCATATTAGTAGTGTCAGTGGGGTTCATCATATTTATTATAGTCAAATGCTAAATGATATTGAAGTTTTTGGATCTCAATCCAGTCTTCATATTTTAGCGGATGGTTCCGTACTTTCTTCGATCAATAATTTTGTTTTTAAAATTACTGCTAAGTTGAAAAATTCTACAAATGCCAGTTTAACAGCAGTTCAAGCCATTCAATCTGCTGCTAACCAACTCCAATATTCCATTACAAATGAGCTTTCTGTGCTAGAAAGTTTTGCTGGCGTGAGTCAAAGGCAAATTATTAGCAATGGTGGGATGTCTTTAAGTCCTATTCCTGCTAAATTAATGTATCAGTTAGTAGACGATCAATTAAAACTAGTTTGGGATTTATCCATACAAGAAAAAAGTCAAAAAAATTGGTGGAATGTCCGAGTAGATGCAAATACGGGAACTATTATAGATAAAAACAATTATATGTTAAGTTGTGGTTTTGACCATCAACATGAGGAATCCTTAGATTATAACAAAAACCTTAATAAGGTTTTAAATTATAACAATTCTAGTCTATTAACCGCAGCTGATTGCGATGAATGTTACGAAGTATTTGCCATGCCCGTTGAAAGCCCTTACTATGGCGAACGAACCATAGAAATACAACCTGCTTATTTAATAGCTTCACCTTTTGGATGGCATGATGTAGATGGGGTTACTGGGGCAGATTTTACGGTGACGAAAGGAAATAATGTTGATGCTTATGAAGATGGAGATAATTTTGGATATCAACCTGATGGCGATGTACAATTAGATTTTACAGGATATCCTTTCGATCCTATTTATTCAAATACAAATCAGTATGAAGATGCGGCGATCACTAATTTATTTTATTGGAATAATATTATTCATGATTTAGTTTATGTTTATGGATTTGATGAAGAAGCTGGTAATTTTCAAGAAAATAATTATGGGAATGGTGGTTCTGAAAGTGACCATGTGAATGCAGAGGCTCAAGACGGATCGGGTACTTGTAATGCAAATTTTGGCACACCGCCTGACGGCAGCAACCCAACCATGCAAATGTATGTTTGTAATGATAAAGACGGCGATTATGATAACTTAGTAATTGTTCACGAATACGGTCACGGTATTTCCAATCGACTCACAGGAGGGCCAACAAATACGGGCTGCCTCAGTAACAATGAACAAATGGGAGAAGGCTGGAGTGACTACTATGGTGTTTTAATGACTATTGAGCCAGGAGATTCGGGAACAGACGCTCGAGGTGTTGGAACTTATTTATTTGGGCAAGGTGCAGATGCAGACGGAATTCGTCCTTATCCGTACAGTACCGATTTAACTATTAACCCACAAACCTATGATGATATTTGTAATCTAGCCATACCTCATGGTGTTGGTTCCGTTTGGGCTACTGCTCTTTGGGAAGTGACCTGGGCATTAATTGATGATTACGGCTTTGATACCGACTTTTATAATTTTACTGGAGATGTAGATCAGGATGCTGGAAATATTCAAGCATTTGCTTTGGTAACAGAGGGAATGAAATTACAACCTTGTAATCCCAGTTTCATAGATGGTAGAGACGCTATAATTGCAGCAGATATAGCAATTTACGGAGGTGCTAATGAATGCTTGTTATGGGAAGCATTTGCTAAAAGAGGGCTTGGATTTAGTGCTGATGATGGAAGTTCTGGTTCTACTTGTGATGGTACCCCAGCTTTTGATTCGCCAGTGCCGGCTATAAATACCGAAGAATCAATTTGTGAAGGTCAAGGCTTACAAATATTTGGAGGAGGAACTCCAACAGGCGGAGTATACTCTGGGACAGGAGTTACAGATGATGGAAATGGTCTTACCTATACTTTTGATCCTTCAAGTGCTGGAGTTGGTTTTCATACCATTGCTTATGAAGTATCTTCGCAGTGTGCCAGCGGTTCGGTTACAGATATCATAGAAGTTACAGATAATCTTCCAGAAATTACCTGTCAAAATATAACCCTTGAAATCGATAGCAACGGAGAAGTGGTATTAGAGATCCCTAATGTGGTTACCAATCTAGAACCTGGAACCTTGGTGATAGATCAAACTGGTGTTTTTGCTCCGATCGATATTACAACTTCAGGTACCGTGGTGAGTCTAGGTGACGATGAAGTTTCTGGTGCACAACCCATTGGATTTTCTTTTAATTATTATGGATCTGACTATACAGATATCTTTATTTCATCAAATGGCTTTATAACTTTTGATTCAAATTCGGCAAATGGTTGTTGTAGCGGAGGACTTATCCCAAGTTCTGGAGATGAAAATAACCTTATAGCGCTTGTGTGGGAAGATCTTGATCCTAGTGCTGGAGGAGTTATTAGATACGAAACTATTGGTACGGCTCCAGATCGTATCCTGGTAATTGAATACGATAATGTTCCTTATTATGGTAGTGATGATCTTGTTAAAGTACAACTGCAATTATTTGAGGAAACTAATAGAATTGAAATTCACAGCACCAATATACCAGCTAACGGAGATGCCACTCAAGGGGTTGAAAACTCAAATGGAACAGAGGGGATTGCTACTCCAGGACGAAATGCTCAATCTTGGAGCGCATCAGAAGATTATGTAGCGTTCTTTTATGAACCGGGGGAACCAGCAGACAATTGTGGCTTATCAACGTCTATTGATTTGAGTCAAACCCTATTTACTTGTAGCGATTTAGGAGATAATACGATAACAATTACCTTGACTGATACGGATGGCAATGCAGCCACTTGTTCGTCTGTAGTGACCGTTACCGATCCTCTAGTAATTTGTGCTTTAGGAAATCAGGGAAATGAATTAGATACTAGTATTCGTCTTTTTCCAAATCCTACCGATGGTCAACTCACATTAGTTAACGAAAACAATATGGATATTGAAACCATCACGATTTTTGATTTTAACGGGCGAACAATTCAAGAGTTAGCAGTTGAAGAATCTTCCATCAATATTAATTTTTCAATAGCGAATATTGCTCAAGGAATCTACTTTGTAAAAATTCAAACCGATGAAGCGAGTGTTGTAAAGAGAGTTTTAAAACAATAAAAAAAACACCAATATAGAGGACTAAACCCTGTCTTTAAAGTCAGGGTTTTTAGTTACGTTCAATTTCAATTATTTCCAGTTTTTGAATGTTATCTTTATCGATTTCGAAGCGTAACATTGTTCTTACTTGATGAAAACCGTGAATGCCTATAGCGCCCGGATTCATATGTAGTAAATCTAGTTTTTTATCGTTCATTACTTTTAAAATATGTGAATGACCTGAAATAAATAATTTAGGAGGATTGTTGCTTATTGATTCTCTTAAACTCGGGGAGTATCTTCCAGGATAGCCACCAATGTGAGTTATCCAAACATCTACTTGTTCGCACCAAAAACGGTTGTGTAACGGAAATTCGCTACGGATTATCGCATTATCAATATTTCCATAAACAGCTCTTAACGGTTTTATTTTTTTTATTTTATCCGTCACTACTATGTCTCCAATGTCGCCTGCATGCCAAACTTCATCTGCTTGGTTGATATATTTTATCATGGCTTTATCCAGATGACTGTGGGTGTCGGAAAGTAATAAAATTTTTTTCATTCAAATAAAAAATAGCATTGGTAAAGCAAAACCTAAAATTTCTCTTTTCGTATATTTGAGAATTCAAAAATACAAGATTCATTGCGATATTTTATAGAAATAGCCTATTCTGGAAAAAATTATCACGGTTGGCAAAACCAACCTAATTCAATTACTGTTCAAGGGGTATTAGAAAATTCACTGTCTACGATTCTAAGAACAACTATAAAAGTAATGGGAGCCGGAAGAACGGATGCTGGAGTTCACGCAAAACAGTTATTTGCACATTTTGATTATTCAAATATTATTTCTGTCAAAGAGTTGATTTTTAAGTTAAACTCTTTTTTGGCTAACGACATAACTGTTCTGGATATATTTCAAGTTAAAGACGACATGCACGCTCGTTTTAGTGCAATAGAAAGGGAATATCAATATGTGGTTTCACTAGAAAAAAACCCTTTTATAAAAGACTTTTCTTATCAAATTCATCAAAATCCAAATATTGATTTAATGAACCAAGCAGCAAATGAACTATTGAACTATAAAGATTTTCAATGTTTTTCTCGTTCTAACACCGATGTAAAAACGTATTATTGTGATGTAAAAATTGCAATTTGGGAATTTGTAGAAAATCAGTTAGTATTTACTATTAGAGCAGATCGTTTTTTAAGAAATATGGTAAGAGCAATTGTAGGGACATTGCTAGATGTTGGGTTTGAAAAAACATCCTTGTCTGAATTTCACCAAATAATTAAAAGTAAAGACAGAACCAAAGCAGGAACTTCAGCTCCGGCAAGGGGCTTATGTCTTACTAAGGTTATGTACCCTAAGCAAATTAAAAATTAATTAAAGAGTTCTACTCTAAAAAAGAATGGCAGAATCTGGAAAGGCGTTTAATTTAAATCTTTTTAAAAGATTATTAGAGTATACTAATAACTATCGGGGAACATTTTTATATGTGGCCTTAGCTGCAATTTTGATATCTGTCTTGGGGGTGTTGCGGCCTTTAATTTTGCAAAAAACAATTGATGAGTCCATAGTCCCAAAAGATATGGAAAATCTTGTTTTTTACATTTCATTTATGATTGGTGTTTTGGTGTTAGAAGTCATTTTTATGTTGACTTTTATATTTTTCACGAATTGGCTTGGGCAAAGTGTCATCAGAGATATTAGGGTAAAATTGTTTAAATTAATGCTTGGTTTTAAACAGAAGTATTATGATACTAGTGCCGTTGGAAGGTTGACAACTAGGGCTGTTAATGATATTGAGACAATTTCGAGTATCTTTAGTCAGGGATTATTTGTGATTATAAGCGATTTGCTTAAAATGGGTGTAATTATGGGAGTAATGTTCTATAAAAGCTGGCAATTAACCCTTATCGTATTTTCAATTTTACCTATTATATTGTATGCAACAAGAGTTTTTCAAAGAGCTATGAAGTCAGCTTTTGAAGAAGTCAGGGCTCAAGTAGCAAATTTAAACTCTTTTGTTCAAGAACGAATAACGGGGATGAAAATCGTACAGATTTTTACTCGTGAAAAAACCGAGTACAGGGAATTTAAAGAAATTAATGAAAAACATAAAAAAGCTTGGGTAAAAACAGTTTGGTACAATTCCATATTTTTTCCAATAGCAGAGATGGCATCTTCCGTCTCAATTGGCTTGGTAGTTTGGTATGGCGGATTAAACGCCGCCGAAGGCGGAATAATTACCCTGGGAGTTATAGTCGCTTTTATCGATTTCTCTCAAATGCTGTTTAGGCCTCTTAGGCAAATAGCGGATAAATTCAATACGTTACAAATGGGAATGGTTGCCGCGCGAAGAGTTTTTGATGTTTTAGATACTAATTCTAGAATTGAGGATACGGGAACATTACTATTGGATGAGGCTAATGGGGCCATAGAATTTAAGAAAGTTCGTTTTAGTTATATTGAAAATGAAGAAGTTATTAAAGGGATTTCTTTCAATGTAAAGCAAGGAGAAACGGTGGCGATAGTTGGTGCAACAGGAGCTGGAAAATCGACTATTATTAATTTATTATCTCGTTTTTATGAGATTGATAGTGGAGAAATTTTTATTAACAATATAGCTATTAACGATTATACTTTAAAATCATTGAGAAGTCATATAGCTGTTGTTTTACAGGACGTTTTCCTATTTGCAGATTCTATATTTAATAACATCACTCTCAATAACGATACTATCTCTGAGGAGCAAGTCATCAAGGCCGCAAAAGAAATTGGTGTGCATAAATTTATTAATGAATTGCCTAACAATTATCATTATAACGTTAAGGAAAGAGGAGTGATGTTGTCTTCAGGACAACGGCAACTACTTGCTTTTTTGAGAGCTTATTTAAGTAGCCCGAGTATTTTAGTTTTAGACGAAGCAACATCTTCTGTGGATTCTTATTCTGAAGAAATGATTCAAGTTGCCACCGATAAAATTACCAAGGATAGAACCTCAATTATTATCGCTCATCGACTTGCTACCATCAAAAAAGCTGATAAAATTATTGTAATGGAAGAAGGAAAAATTGTTGAAATTGGTTCTCACAAAGATTTAATTCAGAAAGAAAAAGGGCATTACAAAAATCTATATGAAGTTCAGTTTCTGAAGAAGGAGTTAGTTTAATCTAGGACAAGTCGTCTTCCAAAAGTTCATTTAAATCCTCCATGTCGTCAAATAAAACAAAGTTACCATCTTTGATATAAGATATTTGTCCGTTTTCTTCGGATACTGTTATGCAAACCGCATCTGTTTTTTCAGAGATACTTATCGCGGCCCTATGTCGCAAACCAAAGCGTTGAGGTATTTCATGATCATTTGTCACAGGAAGTACGACTCTTGTTGCGGTAATAACACCTTCTTCTATAATGGTTGCTCCATCGTGTAATGGGCTATTTTTATAAAAGATACTTTCGATAATAGCTTGATTAATTTCAATAAACATATCATCGCCCGTACTTTTTACGAAATCTAAACTGTTGTTTCGTTTAAAAACTAGTAATGCACCAGTGTTTGATTTGCTTAACTTTTTGCAAGCGAGAGTTATCGCTTCTATGGATGATTCTAATTTACTGTTTGTCGAAGATCTAAATTGCTTTAATATTTTCTTTCTTGCGCTAAAATTGGTAGAGCCTAGCATTAACAAAAAACGTCTTATTTCTTGTTGAAAAACGACTACTAAAGCCACCATTCCTACACCAAGAAAACCTCCAAGTATTTTGCTTAACATCTCCATTTCCAGAAGTTCTGTTATTTTCCAGATGGCGTATACAATTACAATACCAAGAAAAATATTGATAGCAACGGTTCCTTTTATCAATTTATAGATATAATACAGTAAGAACGCAACAAGTACAATATCTACGATATCTATAATTCTAATGTCAAATAATTCCAACAGTTTTGTGCTTTTTGTAAAAGTACTTTTTATTAATGAAACTTCAAATTTTGAAGAAGACTAATCGTTTCAAAAGCTTCTTTAACGTCATGAACCCTCAATATAGAAACACCTTTTTGTAGTGCAATTGCGTGGAGCGCTGTTGTACCGTTAAGTGATTCCTTTGCGGAGGTATTTATTTTCTTTTGAATCATTGATTTTCTTGAAATTCCAACCAATACAGGGGTTTTAAGGGACGAAAACAATTCTAAATCATTAAATAATTCGAAGTTTTGATCTAATTTTTTTGAAAAACCGAAACCGGGATCTACTATTATATCATTAATTCCTAAAGAACGAGCTTTTGAAATTCTTTCGGAGAAAAAATAAAGCACCTCGTTGGTTAAGTCTTTATAATTGGTGTTGAGCATCATTGTTTCAGGGTTGCCTCTCATGTGCATCATCACAAGAGGCACTTGGTAATTAGCAATAACTTCTAACATGTTTGGGTCTAACAAACCTGCCGAAATATCATTAATCATGCAGGCTCCATTTTCAAGGCACTTCTTTGCAATAGGACTCCTAAACGTATCGATGGACAAATTAACAGTTGGAAATTCTTTAATTAATAATTTAACAACTGGAAGAACACGATTGAGCTCGTCTGCTTCAGATACAAATTTTGCTCCAGGTCTAGAGCTATAACCCCCAAGATCAAGAAAAGTTGCACCCTCTTCCAGCATTTTTTTGGCTTGCTGAATAATTTCTTTTTCAGAGCTTAATTTTCCCCCATCATAAAATGAATCAGGAGTTAAATTTATAATACCCATTAATTTGGGTGTTAATAAATCGATAAGGTTTCCTTTACAATTAATTGTTTTCAATTTTTTAAATTGATTTATTTAAGCGAAATTTACGGAAAATCTTACAAAACAAATGATAGATACTTCAAAACAATACAATAAAATTATAGACACTTGTAGATCCTTGTTTATCAATAAAATGAAAGATTATGGAAGTGCTTGGAGAATACTTCGCCTACCTTCTTTAACAGATCAGATATTTATAAAAACACAACGTATAAGAGGATTGCAACAAAATGAAGTGCAAAAAGTCGATGAGGGACAGGTGAGTGAGTTTATTGGTATCATCAATTATTCGATCATGGCATTAATACAATTAGAAAAAGGTGTCGTAGAACAACCCGACTTAAATATTGATGAATCCATAATTGAATACAATAAAAATGTTGAAATAGCCAAAAAACTTATGATGGATAAAAATCATGATTATGGAGAGGCTTGGAGAGATATGAGAGTAAGTTCATTAACTGATTTGATATTACAAAAATTATTAAGAGTAAAGCAAATCGAAGACAATAAGGGTAAAACCATAGTTTCTGAAGGTATAGATGCTAACTACCAAGACATGATTAACTATGCGATTTTTGCATTGATACTTTTAGAAAAATAACGAAAGGAGGCAACAATAGATGAAACAAATTACAAATATTTCAAGAATTTTAGTTGGTGCATTATTTATTATTAGTGGACTAATTAAATTGAATGATCCCGTTGGTTTTTCATTTAAGCTAAAAGATTATTTTGCACCCGATGTACTAGATATCGAAATATTTACGCCTTTTGCATTGGTGATTGCTCTTTTTGTAGTCATTTTTGAGGTGATGATTGGTGTTATGTTATTAATTGGATATGCTAAAAAATTTACAATTTGGAGCTCTTTATTGATGATTGTTTTTTTTACGTTTCTAACATTTTATTCAGCTTATTTTAATAAAGTTACTGATTGCGGTTGCTTTGGAGATGCCATAAAACTGACACCTTGGGAATCGTTTTCTAAAGATATAGTCTTATTGGTTTTATTGCTAGTTATTTACTTTGGGAGCAACTACATGCGATCGTTTTTTTCAAAGAGTAGTCAAAAAATAATAGTTTACACAACTTTTATTGGATGCCTAGCATTTGGTTACTATGTGTTACAACACTTGCCTTTAGTAGATTTTAGACCCTATAAAGTAGGGGTAAATATAAAGGAAGGGATGGCATACCCTCCAGATGCTGCCCAACCAATTTTTGAGTACCGCTGGACGTTTAGTCATAATGGAATTGACAAAGTGGTAATTACAGATGGAGACTTTCCAAAAGAAGAAGGAAATTATGAGGTTGAAACCATTATGATTCAAGAAGGTTATGAGCCTCCCATTCACGATTTCACCATGGAGCGTGACGGAAAAGATTTTACTTCAATATTGTTAGAGGAAGAAAACCTTATTGTAGTTGTGGTTTACAGTGTTTCCAATTCCGAGCTCGATGGCTTTAAAAATATAAAGGAGGCGACCGACAAAGCAATCAAAAACAATTATAAAGTAATTGGATTATCCTCCTCTAGCCTTGAAGTCACCGAAGAATTGAAAAGACAAAATGATTTAAATTTTGATTTTTACTTTTGTGATGAAACTGCTCTAAAGACAGTTGTTCGGAGCAATCCATCTTTAATTAAACTACATAAGGGAACCATCCGCCAAAAATTACACTGGAATGATTCTTCGAGATTAATTTTCACTAACAATAACTAGTGGTCAGTTATATACTTCAAAAAATAGGATATGCCATTCTAACTCTGTTTGGAGTTGTTACGGTGATATTTTTATTGTTTAATATATTGCCTGGTGACCCAGCTAGAATGATGTTAGGACAAAATGAAACTGCCGAACAGGTGGCTATTGTCAAAAAAAAATATGGTTTCGATCAACCGATAGAAAAGCAATATCTCTATTATATCAATGATTTATCACCACTATCATTTCACGGTGCAGCTAAATCGGATCATACGTTTTTTTCAAAAACAAAATATAGAGGTTTTCGGTTGTTTTCAGTCTTAAATACCAATGTTGTATTAAAGATTCCCTATTTAAGAACCTCTTTTCAAAAAAACGGAAAATTAGTAAGTTCAGTTATAGCTGAAACATTACCCAATACTTTTATTCTTGCAATTTCATCTATAACAATAGCAATGGTGTTAGGGATTTTATTTGGAATTATTTCGGCAAATTACAAAGATCGTTGGATTGATAAAATAATACAATTAATTAGTACTTTGGGTATGAGTGTGCCCTCTTTTTTTAGTGCCATTATATTTGCTTGGATATTCGGGTTTTTACTATACAACTATACAGGTTTAAATATGACAGGAAGTCTTTACGAAGTTGATGATTTTGGGAATGGTAAATACATTCAATGGAAAAATTTAATTCTACCTGCAACTGTTTTGGGAATAAGACCTTTGGCAGTTGTGAGCCAATTAATGCGTAATTCTTTATTGGAGGTTATGAGTTTAGATTATATTAGAACTGCTAAAGCTAAAGGGTTAAGTGAGTTTGCTATCATAAAAAAACACGCCTTAAAAAACGCAATGAATCCGGTAATGACTGCTATTTCAGGTTGGTTTGCTTCGATGTTGGCAGGAGCTGTTTTTGTAGAATTTATATTTGGCTGGAACGGACTGGGAAAAGAAATTGTGGATGCACTTAATACTCTAGATTTGCCTATTATTATGGGGGCAGTCATCGTAATAGCATCTTTATTTATAATTATTAATATTTTTGTAGACTTGATCTACGGGTGGTTAGATCCAAAAATTAGAACTTAACAATATGAGAAAAAATATAGTAGCAGGAAATTGGAAAATGAATAATGATTTAGCAGCCACTAAAACATTAATTTCAGAATTAATTGAGTTAAATAAAACGTCAGATGCAGAGGTAATGATAGCCCCTACTTTTGTAAACCTTATGGAAGCCTCCAAACTTTTAAGAGAAACTTCGATTAGGGTAGCCTCTCAAAATATGCATTATGCGGAAAGCGGGGCTTTTACAGGCGAAGTGTCTGCAAAAATGTTGAAAGCTATAGGGGTAAATACAGTTATTTTAGGTCATAGTGAACGAAGAGAATATTTTTATGAAGATGATTTGATATTAAAGCAAAAAGTAGACAAGGCATTGCAAGAATCTATGGAAGTAATTTTCTGTTTTGGAGAACAGTTAGATGACAGAAATAGTGACCATCATTTTAAAGTAGTTGAACGTCAAATTAAAAATGTACTTTTTCATTTGCCTTCTTCAAGTTGGAAATCGGTAGTGCTTGCCTATGAACCAGTTTGGGCCATTGGAACAGGGCAAACCGCAAGCCCTGAGCAAGCTCAGGAGATGCACGCATACATCCGTAAATTGGTTGGTGAGCGTTATGATATTTCCACTTCAGAAGAAGTCTCCATATTATATGGAGGAAGTGTAAAACCTGAAAATGCGGAGGAAATATTCGGTAAGTTAGACGTAGACGGAGGCCTTATAGGTGGCGCAGCGCTCGATGCTAAAAGTTTTATGGCTATTATAAATGCGTTTTAAGGGATGTCTCAGGTTTACTTGGAGTATTGTTTTTTTGTAAAACCCCTTTCTTTAGGGAATGAAATTTTAATGGCTGAACTAGGATATGTAGGGTTTGAGAGTTTTCTGGAGAATCCCATGGGCTTAAAAGCATACATTCAAAAAAAAGATTGGAATGAGAATATTTTGAATGGTGTTCAGGTATTAGATTCTAACGAATTTGAAATTACCTATTCATCTAATGAAATTGAACAAGTCAACTGGAATGAAGCATGGGAGAAAAATTTTCATCCAATCGAAGTCGATCAAAAATGTGTTGTTCGAGCCCCTTTTCATCCACAAGTGAATGTTGATTATGAGATTGTAATTGAACCCAAAATGTCTTTTGGTACTGGGCACCACGAAACAACTTATATGATGCTGCAGCACATATTGGAGACTGATTTTTCCAAAAAAACAGTTTTAGATATGGGTTGCGGTACTGCTGTTCTTGCAATATTAGCTGAATTTAGAGGAGCTTCTAAAATTGATGCTATAGATATTGACTCCTGGTGTTATAAAAATTCTCTTGAAAATATTGAAAGAAACAATTGTAAGAATATTCAAACCTTTTTAGGAAATGTTTCATTATTGAAAAATAAAAAATACCAAATCATAATAGCTAATATCAACAGAAATATTTTACTAAAAGATATGGCATCCTATAGTTCTTGTTTAGAAAAAGGGGGGCGATTATTTTTAAGTGGTTTTTATAATGAAGATTTAGATTTAATTACCGCTACATGTACTAAACTCAACTTAACATTCGTTGATAGAAAAGAACGTAATAATTGGGTTTCAGCAATATTTACAAAGTAAACACGTATCTTTATGGCAACTAAGGAACAACTACAGGAGGAGATTGACCTAGCGGAGCTAAAAGTTAACGAATATCAAATAGTTTTGTTTAATGATGATGTAAATACGTTCGATCATGTAGTAGAAACGTTAATTCGAGTATGCAATCACACTCCTGAGCAGGCTGAACAGTGTTCAATTATAGTTCATTACAAGGGTAAATGTACTGTTAAAACTGGCTCATACGAAGAATTAAAACCTCGTTGTACTCAGTTATTACAAGCAGATTTAAGTGCAGAAATCGTTTAAGCAAACTGTTTAATTTTTTAGCATTAAATTAGATAATCAACAATATATTTTTATATTTGCAGCCCATAAAAGGCCACGTGGCGCAACTGAATAGCGCACCTGATTACGGCTCAGGAGGTTGCAGGTTTGAATCCTGCCGTGGTCACGAATAAATAGTACAATAGGGAAAAACGCCAAGCTTGCTTGAGCGTTTTTTGTTTGTGCTATTTTCAAAGCGGAGCTTTATAGGATCACAAAGTAATCCTGCCGTGGTCACTAAAAAAAGCAAACAGTTCTGTTTGCTTTTTTTTTATTCAATCCAATGCTTTTTTTGTTACCCATAAACGATATCCAAATAAGGCCATTTGCCATTTTTTTGCTTTCGATAAATCCAATCGTTGTTTAGTAAAGCTAGGAAGTATCCTTTTATTAAATTTTGCGAGGGTCTTAAAAAGAGATTTTTGCATATTTAAAAGATACAATAAAAAATATAATTTTGTTGATGAGAACCAACCTTTTCCTTTTTTGTTGACTTAATTAGATAGTTTTCCATTTATAAAGGTTTTTTCTTCTATTAGCTTCCCTTCTTCATTGTATTTTTTTACTAGACCTTCTACTTTGCCATTGCTATACGTCAGCTCACGTCTAATATTTCCATTTTCATACCAAGATTTTCTAGATCCATTTAGCATGCCATTTACATAAAATCCCTCATCACTTAATACTCCATTTTTGTGCCACACTCTCCTCAAGCCAATTATTTGTCCGTCTTTATAGGTTCCCTCCTGAAATAGATTTCCATTTTTATGCCATAGCCTTCTTGGACCATCTAAAATTCCTTTCTCATAAGCGTTTGTCTCTCTTAATTCCCCATTTTCATGCCAAATAGTTACCACTCCGCTGAATAATATAGAGTCTTTTTTTTGGTAGGCTTTTTTATTGTAGATGTAGATGTTTTGAACGTTTGTTGAGTCAATTTTTGATTTAGAATCCTGAACAGTCAATTCTTTAGCTGTTTTGTCTTCTGTTTTTGAAGAATGATTTTGTTGACAGCTAAAGGTCATCAGTAGTATCGAAAAAATAAAAAGGTACTTTATCATTTATCTAAATTTATTTTGTGTAAAATTAAATAATATTTATTAATTAAAAACAATTAACTGTAGAATGCTGTTTTTGGGAATTTATAGTTCCTAGTGAGCCAATAGAAATTCTATTTAATAGTATCTTCGCAATCAATATTAGTAGTTATGAATATAGTGTTTGTTTTGTTAGGTTTAACTTTACTTGTGGTAGGAGGAGAATTTTTAGTACGTTCTTCTGTGGCTATCTCACTTAAGTTTCATTTATCACGAATGATTATTGGTTTGACGGTGGTTTCGTTTGCTACGTCAGCTCCAGAGTTATTTGTAAGTGTTCAGGCTGCATTTGATGGGTATCCTTACATTGCTTTAGGAAATGTAATTGGATCTAATATTGCTAATATTGGTTTAGTTTTAGGAGTAACAGCTATTATATCACCATTGTTTTTAGATAGAGATTTTTATAAATTCAATTGGCCGGTAATGATGTTGTTTTCTGGTTCGCTTTATTTGATACTTAAATCTGGGAATAACATCGGAAGATCTGAGGGTGTTGGATTACTAGTGGCCTTAATGGCTTATTTATGGTTTCTAGTTCAAAAAGCACGAAAAAATAAAAAAGCTAAAAAAGTAACAGATCAACTAGGAATAGATACTGAGACTGCTTCTAATTTTAAAATTTTACTTTGGTTTTTGATTGGAGGAATTTCGCTATGGGGCGGCAGTGAATTGTTGGTGAAAGGAGCAGTTAGTATTGCTCGCTATTTTGAAGTAAGTAATCGTGTAATAGCGGTTTCGATGATTGCTATAGGCACGAGTATCCCTGAACTAGCAGCTTCGGTTGTGGCGGCATTAAAACACGAAAAAGCACTATTAATTGGTAATATTATAGGATCTAATATTTTTAATATCGCCTCAGTCCTAGGAATTACGGCTATTGTACAGCCTATTGTAATAGTAGAATCTAGCGTAGCATTACTGTTAAATGATATTTTATGGATGCTTGGTTTTTCAACGGCTATATATCTTCTAGCAAGACTCCCCAAGAAGTATCTATTAACCAGGTACAAAGGAATACTTCTTTTTGTTGCTTATGCTGTTTTTATGACCTTTATTTTTATAAACTACCGCTAATAATAAAATAAATTATTGTTTTGCTCTTTTTTTGGGGGGTGTTGATAAAAAAAGCTTACATTTTTCAAATTTATATTAAAAAAATAGGGGGTTGTTTTAAAAAATAATTAATTTTGCTTTTTGTAATATTAATTAATTTAAACACTTTACTATGTCCACACTTAGATTTCAGGCAATCAAGGAAACCTTAAGAAGAAAACCTGTAGCCGTTGAAGAGCCCGCGAGGCGCTCCACCATATTTGGTAAAAACGTATTTAACGAAGCTGCAATGCGACAGTATTTAACCAAAGAATCTTATAATAGTGTTGTAGATGCGACGGTAAACGGATCAAAAATTAATCGTAATGTAGCCGATCATATTTCTACTGGTATGAAGGAGTGGGCCATTAATAACGGAGCAACACATTATACTCATTGGTTTCAACCTCTGACAGGGTCTACAGCCGAAAAGCACGACGCTTTTTTTGAAACTACAGGCGACGGACAGGCTATCGAAAAATTTGGCGGTGGACAGTTAGTTCAACAAGAACCAGATGCTTCAAGTTTCCCAAACGGAGGAATCAGGAATACTTTTGAAGCGCGGGGATATACCGCTTGGGATCCTACCTCTCCAGCATTTATTTATGGGACTACACTTTGTATTCCTACTGTTTTTGTTGCTTATACTGGGGAAGCGTTAGATAATAAAACACCTCTCCTAAGGTCATTACAAGTATTGGATACAGCTGCGACTGCAGTTGCAAAATATTTTGATAAAAATGTTACAAAAACTATCGCAACACTAGGATGGGAGCAAGAATATTTTTTGATTGACAAAGCATTAGCCGCTTCAAGACCAGATATTACTTTAACTGGAAGAACACTATTAGGACATGAAGCAGCTAAAGGACAACAGTTAGATGATCATTATTTTGGTTCTATACCCACAAGAGCTTTAGATTACATGCGGGATTTAGAAACCGAATGTATGTTATTAGGGATTCCTGTTAAAACTCGCCACAACGAGGTAGCACCAAATCAGTTTGAATTAGCACCTATTTTTGAGGAAGCAAATCTAGCAGTAGACCATAACTCTCTATTGATGGATATTATGGAAAAAGTGGCGGAGAGACACCATTTTAAAGTATTATTTCACGAAAAACCGTTTAAAGGAATCAACGGGAGTGGTAAACACAATAACTGGTCATTAAGTACCAATACAGGTATCAATTTATTAAGCCCTCACAAAACTCCAAAACGAAACCTTCAGTTTTTAACCTTTTTTATTAATACCATTAAAGCAGTTAATGAACATGAAGAATTAATGCGTTCTTCTATCGCCAGTGCCAATAATGATCATCGATTGGGAGCAAATGAGGCTCCACCTGCAATTATTTCAGTTTTTATTGGGTCCCAACTTACTAAAGCTTTAGATGAGTTAGAAAAAGTTACCAATGGTAAATTGTCGCCTGAGGAGAAAACAGAGCTTAAATTAAATGTAGTTGGAAAAATACCAGAAATTTTGCTGGATAACACCGATCGTAACAGAACATCTCCTTTTGCTTTTACGGGTAATAAGTTTGAGTTTAGGGCAGTTGGTTCCACAGCGAATTGTGCAACACCCATGACGGTACTTAATTCGATTGTTGCGAAGCAATTGATCGAATTCAAGAAAAGTGTGGATGCTCTAATTGATAAGAAAAAAATGAAAAAAGACGATGCTATTTTTAATGTGCTTAGAGAATATGTAAAAGATTCTAAGCGAATTCGTTTCGAAGGTGATGGTTATGGTGAAGCCTGGGAAAAAGAAGCAAAAAAACGAGGTCTTAGTAATAATAAAAGTACCCCAGAGGCATTAAAAGCTAAAGTTTCCAAAAAAACAATTGCTTTGTACGAAGAGCTCGAAATTATGAGTAGAGTAGAAATAGAGGCTCGTTATGAAATAAAAGTTGAAGAATATGCGATGCGTATTCAGATTGAAGGCAGAGTTTTGGGGGATATTGCCAGAAACCATATAATACCTACTGCCATTAAATATCAAAATAGATTGATCCAAAATGTACAAGGATTAAAAGATATTTATGGAAGCGCTTTCAAAAAATTATCAGTAGAGCAATTAAAATTAATCGAAATGATTTCTGAGCATATTGAAAAAATTAATATGGGAATTACTGATATGATTAATGAGCGAAAAAAAGCAAATAAAATATCTTCACCTGAAAAATGTGCAGCTGCATATTGTGATAAGGTAAAGCCTTACTTTGAAGAGATTCGCTATCATTGTGACAAATTAGAATTATTAGTAGATGATGAAATTTGGCCATTGTCTAAATATCGTGAAATGATCATGCTAAAATAAATCATTAATTGTATGAATTTCTAAGGCCATTTAACAACTGTTAAATGGCCTTATTTTTTTATTATACATCATCAAATATGTTTCATTTTCTTAAGATTAACAAAAACTTAACTTATCCAATATTTTTTTTTATTTCGTTAATTGTAATTTTGCATCGAATTTAAAATAGTTTTTATAACTATTGTCAATTGAACACTTGATTTTTTATCCCGCACTAAGTGTTTTTATCCCAATTTATCTATCCCTAAGATGTACAGTTAAATCTGTATAATACTTGTTAATACACTCTATTATTTAAAATTAGAAAGTGTTATTGACATTTTTTGAGAGTACTATTGAATTTTATTTAATTATTAACCATAAATTTTTATTAATCTAAACAATTTAATTTTGAAAAAAGCAGTATTATTTTTATTTGGAGTGACACTTTTTGTGTCTTGTGAAAAAGAAACAGTGATAGTCATCGAAGATCAAACTTGTGAAGAATGTCAAGGTGCTACAGTTAATATTAGTCCGCAAGCTAGAGGTAATGTAAATAGAAATCAAATCTATGCGTGGATAAAAGATATAACTGTTGTTGCTAAAGATGATCAAGAGCAAAACTATGGAAAGACATTTACGCTAGTAGATAGCGGTGGGTCTGATGAATTTTTATTAGAAGATATACCGACAGGAGAGTATATAGACTTTTCTGCAAGTTCAACTTCAGTAACACAGAGTTACAATGGACAGACTTTAGTAGAGGCAGATCCTGATGATTTAGATGTATTTGTTAATAGAATGCCTTATGCAGAGTATGCTACAGATGCGCCAGTATCTCAATATATTGAGAATGGAGACAATATTGTAACCTTACAAATGAACACTGACCACGGAAGACTTATCTCTTCGTTTCAACTAGCTAATAATATTCAAAGTGGATACAACTTAGTTGTAACTCGTGGAACAGACAGTCAAACTGTAACAGGTTCCAGTGGAGTTGTTTCTTATTGGAATGGAACCACATCTTTAAGTGGAGAGAACCAAACTTTCAACATTGAAGTTAAAGATATTGTTACCGGTCAAGTTGTATTTACTAGAACTATAACAGAGACCATTTTAGCATCTACTTCAACTACCAATAAGTATTTAGTGGGTTTGGATTTTATAGAAGATTCTACAGTAGAAGTTATATTTTCTTGGCAGCCTTGGGAGGAGAATGAAGGAGAAGATGAAACTGATGATGGATTATCCCCTAATGGATTAGATTGTGCTAGTTGTGGTACAGTTACTAACCAGAATATTTCAGGTAGTTATTCTTTAACTGGAGATACAGTTATTTCTGACAAGAATTTAATTATAGCAGGAGATTTAAATCTTAACGGACACACACTTACAGTATCATGCGGAAATGTAACAGTTAGCGGAAACTTTAATGGAGGAGGAACTCTTATCGCAGCTGGATCACTTACAGTGACAGGAGCAACCCAAAATAATCCGACTATACATGTAGATGAGTGTGAGTAATTAATTAAGTGAACAAGAAAATTAATCTTTTCAGACGCTTTCATGCCAGACTGGCAATAATAAATTATTAATAAATACTTAAAGCCCACTTTTGTGGGCTTTTTTTATTGCTTACTTTTGTAGCTTAACTGTCTATAATGAGTCTAGAAATTTCAAAAAGATACGCTCAAAGAGGAGTATCTGCTTCTAAGGAGGATGTGCACAATGCTATCAAAAATGTGGATAAAGGTTTATTTCCTCAAGCATTTTGTAAAATTGTCCCTGATTTTTTAACAGGAGATGATGATTTTTGTTTGGTGATGCATGCAGATGGCGCTGGCACTAAATCATCCTTAGCCTATATGTACTGGAAAGAGACTGGAGATTTATCTGTTTGGAAAGGAATCGCTCAAGACGCTTTAATCATGAATATCGATGATTTACTCTGTGTAGGAGCTACCAACGATATTATGCTTTCTTCAACCGTCGGACGTAATAAAAACAAAATACCAGGAGAAGTAATTTCTGCAATTATTAACGGTTCTGAAGAATTATTAAAAGATTTAAAAAAGTTTGGAGTTACTATTCACTCTACTGGCGGTGAAACAGCAGATGTTGGCGATTTAGTTAGAACGATCATCGTAGATTCAACTGTGACCGCTAGAATGAGGCGAAGTGATGTAATCGACAATGCCAATATTACAGCTGGAGATGTAATTGTAGGGCTAGCATCTTTTGGCCAAGCTAGCTACGAAACGCAATACAATGGTGGAATGGGGAGTAACGGACTAACTTCGGCACGCCATGATGTTTTTGATACATACTTAGCTAGCAAATATCCCGAGAGTTTTGATCACGAAGTACCAAAAGAGTTGGTTTATTCGGGATCTAAACAACTAACAGATACCGTTACTAATTCTGTTTTAGATGCGGGTAAATTAGTACTATCACCAACCAGAACCTACGCACCTATTATAAAAACGATACTATCAAAGTATACCAAGAATGAAATACATGGGATGGTTCACTGCAGCGGAGGCGCACAAACAAAAATCCTCCATTTTATAAAGAACTTACATATTATAAAAGATAATTTATTCGAGGTACCCCCCTTATTTAAACTTATTCAGGAAGAAAGTAAAACTGACTGGAAGGAAATGTATCAAGTTTTTAATATGGGCCATCGAATGGAACTTTATGTGCCTCAAGAACTAGCTGATGACATCATATCGATATCAAAATCTTTTAATGTAGACGCGAAAATAGTCGGTAAAGTCGAAGCTTCAACTTCAAAAAAATTAACCATACAATCAGAATTTGGAGAATTTCATTATTAATTTTTCAAAGCTTTAAAAACTTCAACGATTAATTTTAAAGATTGTAAATTTGTCCGAGAATAGAAATTTATGTTAGAAAAACTCCAAATAGTAAAACAACGTTTTGATGAGGTGAGCGATTTAATTATCCAGCCTGATATTATCACGGATCAAAAACGATATGTTCAATTAAATAAGGAATATAAGGATTTAAGAGTTTTGATGGAAAAACGAACAGAATATGTTTCGTTAACCGATAATATTAATGAGGCTGAAGAAATTATTTCGGACGGGAGTGATCCTGAAATGGTTGAAATGGCAAAAATGGAATTGGATGAAGCTAAAGAAAGAATCCCTTTGCTTGAAGAAGAAATTAAATTTTTATTAATTCCAAAGGATCCCGAAGATGCCAAAAATGCTGTGATGGAAATTAGAGCAGGAACCGGAGGAGACGAGGCCAGTATTTTTGCAGGAGATCTTTTTAGAATGTACACTAAGTATTGTGAGGGTAGAGGCTGGAAAACTAGTGTGGTAGATTTTAGTGAGGGAACCAGCGGTGGATTTAAAGAAATTCAATTTGAAATAACAGGAGAAGATGTCTATGGAGTATTAAAGTTTGAGGCTGGTGTACATCGAGTTCAACGTGTGCCTCAAACCGAAACTCAGGGTAGAGTTCATACCAGTGCTGCTACTGTGATGGTTTTCCCTGAAGCTGAAGAATTTGATGTTCAAATAGAAATGAAAGATGTACGTATTGATTATTTTTGCTCGTCAGGCCCTGGGGGACAATCCGTAAACACGACCTACTCTGCAGTTCGATTAACACATGTCCCTACTGGATTAGTGGCTCAATGTCAAGATCAAAAGTCACAGCATAAAAATAAAGAAAAGGCTTTTAAAGTTCTTCGATCAAGATTATACGATTTAGAGTTGGCAAAAAAACAAGCTGAAGATGCAGCCAAAAGAGGTTCCATGGTTACTAGTGGGGATCGAAGTGCTAAAATTAGAACTTACAATTATTCTCAAGGAAGGGTCACGGATCACAGAATTAATTTAACATTGTATGATTTAAGTAATATTATTAATGGTGATATTCAAAAAATTATAGACGAACTACAATTGGTAAATAATACCGAAAAGTTAAAAGAAACAGGAGAAACTTTCTAAAATGACGAGTCAGGAATTAACACATCAAATTCATTTAAAGAATTCATTCTTGTGTATAGGATTGGACGTAGATATAGACAAAATCCCTAAACATCTACTTGATAAAGAAGACCCTATTTTTGAGTTTAATAAACAAATTATTGACGCGACTCATCATTTAGCAGTAGCCTATAAGCCCAACACCGCATTTTACGAAGCCTACGGTTTAAAGGGGTGGAAATCCTTGACAAAAACAATTCGCTATCTTAATAATAATTATCCTGAAATATTTACCATAGCAGATGCTAAGCGTGGAGACATTGGAAATACATCAACGATGTATGCCAAAGCTTTTTTTGAAGATTTAGGGTTTGATTCGGTTACCGTTGCTCCCTACATGGGCAGAGACTCTGTAGAACCCTTTTTATCTTTTAAAAATAAACATACGATATTGTTAGCATTAACCTCTAATAAAGGAGCCTTTGATTTTCAGACTCAAAAAACGGATAATGAAGTACTTTATAAAAATGTGATTAAAACTTCAAGTTCGTGGGAGAATAATGAAAATCTAATGTATGTAGTAGGAGCAACAAAAGCTGATTATTTTAAAGAAATAAGAACTTTGGTTCCCAATAGTTTTTTATTAGTCCCTGGAATAGGTGCACAAGGAGGTAATTTACACGATGTTTGTAAATACGGTATGAATCAAAATATTGGGCTATTAATCAACTCTTCTAGAGGAATTATATATGCCTCAGACCAACAGGATTTTGCAAAAGCCGCAGCAAAAGAAGCTTATCATTTGCAACAACAAATGCAAACTATTTTGAACCATAACAGCTAGCCAGTTTATTCTAAAAAATAGTATTACCCTGTTGCTCAAAACGAACGGTGTATAGGCATCTATTTTAATTTTGCTTTACTATCTGTGGAGAAATAATACCTCCTTTTTTTGTAGATTTGCAACTAAGAATCAAAACAATCGTTACATGCAAAATATTTCTATATATCAGCCTAAAAATAAAGTTCGTATCGTTACGGCTGCCTCATTATTTGATGGGCATGATGCTTCCATTAATATCATGAGACGAATTATTCAGGCTACCGGAGTTGAGGTAATACACCTCGGACACGATCGAAGTGTAGAGGAGGTTGTCAATACCGCAATACAGGAAGATGCTAACGCAATTGCTTTGACCTCCTATCAAGGAGGGCATAATGAGTATTTTAAATACATGTTTGATTTACTGAAAGAACGAGGGGCCAACCACATCAAGATATTTGGCGGCGGCGGCGGTGTAATTCTTCCTTCTGAAATAAAAGAGTTGCATGACTACGGTATTGAAAGAATATATTCACCTGATGATGGCAGATCCCTAGGGTTACAAGGAATGATTAATGATTTAGTTGAGAAATCAGATTTTCCAATTGGAAATTTATTAACCAATGAGGTAAGTCTACTAGAAAAAAAAGAAGCTGGTGCGATAGCAAGAGTTATATCAGCTGCTGAAAATTTTCCAAATATCGCAAAAGATACCTTGCAACAAATTCACGAAAAAAATAAGAATTCTAAGATTCCTGTTCTCGGTATTACTGGAACCGGTGGTGCCGGTAAATCGTCATTAGTCGATGAATTAGTTCGGCGTTTTTTGATTGATTTTCCAAAAAAAACAATTGGATTGATATCTGTAGACCCTTCAAAAAGAAAAACAGGAGGTGCTTTGCTGGGCGATCGAATTCGAATGAATGCTATTAATTCTAACAGAGTTTACATGCGATCTTTAGCTACCAGACAGAGTAATTTAGCATTGTCTAAGTATGTATCTGAAGCTATTCAAGTTTTAAAAGCATCAGAATTTGACCTTATTATATTAGAAACCTCTGGTATTGGCCAAAGTGATACAGAAATATTAGAGCATAGTGATGTTTCCTTATACGTAATGACCCCCGAATTTGGAGCAGCAACTCAATTAGAAAAAATAGACATGCTTGATTTTGCGGATCTAGTCGCTATCAATAAATTTGATAAAAGGGGATCCTTAGATGCTTTACGTGACGTAAAAAAACAATACATGCGTAACAATAATTTATGGGACATCCCACAAAATCAGCTGCCTGTATACGGAACCATTGCGTCTCAATTTAATGATCCAGGAATGAATTTACTTTATAAGTCCATTATGGATAAATTGGTAAATAAAACTGCTTCAGATCTGAAATCTACTTATAAAATATCAGAGGAGCTATCTGAAAAGATTTTTGTAATTCCTCCTTCAAGGGTTCGATATTTATCTGAAATTTCAGAAAATAACAGAAACTATGACGCTAAGGTTCTTGAGCAAGTTGAGATAGCACAAAAATTGTACGGTATTTATAAAACAATAACATCTATTCTTAATGTTAATAACAGTTTCGTACATCTTGAAAAAAATGGATTAAATGAAAAAGTTTTAATCAGTGATTCTCACTCTAAAACAACTAATGATTTATTGGAACTCCTAATCAAAGAATTTGATCGAATCAAAATGGATTTTGATCCTCATAATTGGGGAATTATTTTGGGATGGAATGATAAAGTAAAACGCTACAAGGAACCCTTATACTCTTTTAAAGTTAGAGCCAAAGAAATTAATATTGAGACCCATACGGAATCGTTATCGCATTTACAGATCCCAAAAGTAGCCTTGCCAAAATACAAGGCATGGGGAGACCTCTTAAAATGGGTTTTACAAGAAAATGTTCCTGGTGAGTTTCCCTATACCGCTGGACTTTATCCCTTCAAAAGAACTGAAGAGGATCCTACTAGAATGTTTGCTGGTGAAGGTGGACCAGAGCGAACGAATAGACGGTTCCATTACGTAAGCCTTGGAATGCCAGCAAAAAGATTATCCACAGCATTTGATAGCGTTACTCTCTACGGAAGCGATCCAGACAAACGTCCAGATATTTATGGAAAAATAGGAAATGCGGGCGTTTCAATTTGTTGCTTGGATGATGCCAAAAAATTATATTCAGGTTTTGATTTAAGTAATACTATGACATCAGTGAGTATGACTATAAACGGTCCTGCTCCTATGCTTTTAGGATTTTTCATGAATGCAGCAATTGATCAAAATTGTGAAAAATATATTAAAGAAAATGATCTTGAGAATGAAGTAGATAATAAGATTTCAAAGATATATGAAGAAAAAAGGATTGAAAAACCTAAATACCAAGGAGAAATACCAGAAGGAAATGATGGCTTAGGACTTATGTTATTGGGGGTTACAGGTGATCAAGTTTTGCCTAGTGATGTATACAATCAAATTAAATTTGATACTCTAAAACAGGTTAGGGGAACCGTTCAAGCAGATATTTTAAAAGAAGATCAGGCACAAAATACTTGTATTTTTTCAACCGAATTTGCTTTGCGTTTAATGGGAGATGTTCAAGAATATTTTATTCAAAAACAGGTTCGTAATTTTTATTCTGTCTCTATCTCTGGATATCATATAGCAGAGGCAGGGGCAAATCCAATTACACAATTAGCTTTTACCCTAGCTAATGGATTTACTTATGTCGAATATTATTTGTCAAGAGGTATGGACATCAATAAGTTTGGTCCAAATCTTTCTTTCTTTTTTAGTAATGGAATAGATCCTGAATACTCAGTAATAGGAAGAGTTGCCCGTAAAATTTGGTCCAAAGCAATGAAGCAAAAGTATGGTGCAAACCCTAGAGCGCAAATGTTAAAATATCATATACAAACATCAGGAAGATCGTTGCATGCTCAAGAAATTGATTTCAATGATATCAGAACTACATTACAAGCACTTTATGCAATTAATGACAATTGTAATTCACTTCACACCAATGCCTATGACGAAGCAATAACCACACCGACAGAGGAAAGTGTAAGGAGAGCGATGGCTATTCAGCTTATTATCAATAAAGAATTAGGCTTAACAAAAAACGAAAATCCAATTCAAGGTTCATTTATTATTGAAGAATTAACAGATTTAGTTGAGGAAGCTGTTTTAAAAGAATTTGATCGGATCACGGAAAGAGGAGGTGTTTTAGGAGCTATGGAAACTATGTATCAAAGAAGCATGATACAAGAGGAAAGCTTATATTATGAAACCTTGAAGCATAATGGAGATTTTCCTATTATTGGAGTTAATACTTTTTTAAGTAGTAAAGGTTCACCCACCATTATTCCGGGAGAAGTTATAAGAGCTACAGAAAAAGAGAAAAAATATCAGATTAAGGTAATTCAAAATCTTCATAAGTCCTCAAAGAAGGATGCCACTATGTTGTTAAAGCAATTACAAAATGCAGCCGTAAATAATGAAAATATTTTTGAGTCATTGATGGAGGTTTGTAAAATTTGCTCGCTTGGACAAATTACAAGCGCTTTATTTGAAGTAGGAGGGCAGTATCGGAGAAATATGTAAATTATTAGAGGGTTAGCATCCAAACACGTTGTAGCTTTCTAAATTTTTTAATTTCGTTTCTTAAAATTGGCAAAAACTCTTTGCCATTGCTATTTATGGACTCTAAACGCTCACAGTTTTTATCGAGAACACTAGTTAAATTAGAAATGGAAAGAAGATGTTGTTGTCGATCCTCTGAAAAGGGTTTGTTTTCAGCTTGGACGATTTCTGGAACTAATGAGTTTGATTGTTGAATAATATCTCCAGTAAAATAAATAGTAGGATCTTCTAGTCCATTAGATTGTAATTTTGCTAAATCTGGAATTAGGTACCTTGAAATCTGGTGTGAAAGCGTAAAAATATCCAAGGCTTTCTTGTGAATGGGTGAAATGTTATCTTTAGGTGTCGAATCTTGTTTCATATTGATTTGAGGGGCTATACATTACAAAATTATAAACAAAATACTTTTCTAAGCTTTAAAATCAAAATCTAAATAGTATATTTGATTTAAAATAAATGTTTTTTTTATAAATTTACCTTAATATGAACATGGATGCTTTAAGTTGGAAAATTTTAAAATGTTTGCAAGAAAATGCTAGACAATCCAATGCAGCAATTGGACGGAAAGTAGGAATAAGTTCACCAGCAGTTTCAGAAAGAATTCGAAAAATGGAAGATGTTGGAATAATTGAAGGTTATAAAACAGTTGTTTCTTCCTATAAGGTGGGTTACCAACTTAAAGCAATTATAACGATTAGAGCTTTTATGGGAAAATTAAAACCATTTTTAATAAAAGTTAAAACATTTAAAGAGGTGCTCAATTGTTATCGAATTACAGGGAATGAAAATATTGTTTTAGAGGTAATGCTCAAAAATCAAGAACATTTAGAACAATTCATCGATCAATTAATTAGCTACGGAGAAACTAAAACTCAGATAGTTCTCTCTAATGTTATTGAAAATGCACCCATCACAAAAAGTAAATAACTATGCAATATATATTTATCTCTATTTTTCTTTTTTTTACGTTAAATGTAAATGCCCAATCCGAAAGAAAGATTGTCCGAAAAATACATAAATTTCAAAAAGAATTAAACTTAGAGTTCTTAGATCCCACAACGACTATCTTGGATTCTTTAGGGCAACTATCTTTTGAGGGTTTAGAATTTTATCCTGTTACTACAAAATACCGCATAAAGGCGAGTTTCAAGAGAACTCCCAATGAAAAACCTTTTCTGATGAAAACATCAACAGATCGTCTTCCAGAATATGTAAAGTATGGCGAAGCTAGTTTTGAAATAGAGGACGAAAAAATTATTTTAAATATCTATCAAAACATAAAATATTCAAAAATTGAAGAATATAAAGATGATTTATTTTTGCCATTTACAGATTATACAAGTGGCGATGGGTCCTACGGTGGAGGAAGATATATAGATCTAAAAATACCAGATAATGAATTTATTATCTTGGATTTTAACAAATCATACAATCCTTACTGTGCATACAATAAAAAATATTCCTGCCCGATACCACCCATAGAAAACGATATTGTTCTAAGAATTGAAGCTGGAATAAAAGATTTTAGTGAGCATTGAAACTACTTAACAATCCACATTCCAATGAATACAGATGCAAATCCAATTACAAAACTTGCAATCGTATAAGTGGCAAAACTCATAAAATCGCCATTTTTCAAAAACAAATGATTTTCATATGCAAATGATGAAAACGTGGTAAAACCTCCGCAAAATCCTGTAGCAATGAATAAGGTGGTGTTATTTGATAGTAAATTGTTTTTCAATGAATACCCTAGAACAATTCCGATTATTAAACTCCCAAGAATATTTGCGGCAAAGGTTCCGAAGGGGATACCTGTTTTTTGACTATTTAGGTAAATTCCCATTAGGTAACGAAGAGCACTTCCTAAGCCTCCACCAATAAAAACTAACAAAAATTGTTTCATTGAGCTAATATAAAAAAACCATCCACTATGTATTGAATTATTTTAATAAATAGTTAGGGTAGCTATAAGTTAGTAGCTTGAGTTTTTAATTTGTATTAATTAAAAATTAATCACTTGTGTTTCACAGTTACATCCCTAATATATCCCTTATTAACACATTTATTTATTATGTTTGCATACTTCAAATAACTTAAAACAATCGAAATGAAAACAAAATATTTTATTGGATTTATCCTTTCAAGCTTAATTATGATCTCTTGTATGGATCAAAAAAAATCAGAAGATAAAGTTAAGAAATCAGATAAGTTTAGTTACAATGTAGAGCAATTTGCAGATATAAAAGTGCTACGTTATCAAATTCCTGGATGGGAAAACTTAACGTTAAAAGAACAGAAATTAGTTTACTATTTAACACAAGCTGGTTTATCTGGTAGAGATATTATTTGGGATCAAAATTATCGTCATAACCTGACCATAAGAAAAGCATTAGAAAATGTTTATTTAACTTATGAAGGTGATAGAAATAACGAGGATTGGAATAGCTTTGAAACATACCTTAAGAGGGTATGGTTTTCAAATGGTATACACCACCATTATTCAAATGCAAAATTTACAGCCAATTTCTCATCAGACTATTTGAGTGGTTTGCTAGCTGAAACCAACACCAAATTAGAGGGAGAAGCATTTGATGTAATTTTTAATAATAAAGACGCAAAAAAAGTAAATCTAACTAAGGATGTGGACAATGTATTGCTATCAGCAGTAAACCTTTATGGACCAGACATAACAACTGCTGATGTAGAAAGTTTTTATAGCAATAAAGTATCCCCAAATAAAGATAAACCTTTATCGTTTGGTCTAAACTCTCAACTTGTAAAAATCAACGGAGAATTAACAGAAAGAGTTTATAAATCCGGAGGCTTGTACGGCACTGCGATCGATGAGATTGTAAAGTGGCTAGAACTAGCTCAAGGTGTAGCCGAAAACAAAGCACAAGGAGATGCTTTAGGCTTATTAATTGAATATTATAAAACGGGTGATCTTCAAATTTGGGATGATTACAATGTTGCGTGGACAGCTGCTACAGATGGAAATATCGACTATATAAATAGTTTTATTGAGGTTTATAATGATCCGGTTGGTTATACAGGGTCTTACGAAACAATTGTACAAGTCAAAGATTTTGATATGTCTCAAAAAATGGCAGTTTTATCTGAAAACGCACAATGGTTTGAGGATAATTCTCCACTTATGGAAGCACATAAAAAGAAAAATGTGGTAGGGGTAAGTTATAAGGTTGTAAATGTCGCTGGAGAGGCTGGTGATGCTTCACCAAGTACTCCTATTGGAGTTAATTTGCCAAATGCTAACTGGATTCGCGCAGCGGTTGGATCTAAATCTGTATCTCTTGGGAATATTATACATTCCTATAATAATGCAGGAAGCTCAGGACGTTTAAAAGAATATGTGAATGATAACGAAGAGTACGAATTAGAAAAAAAACATGGCCAATTAGCTGATAAATTGCATACGGCGTTACATGAAGTTATCGGGCATGCTTCTGGACAATTAAATCCTGGAGTGGGTGAAACTAAAGAAACATTAAAAAAATATGCATCGACTTTGGAAGAAGGTCGTGCAGATCTTGTAGGTTTATATTTTCTATACAACTCTAAATTACAAGATTTAGGATTGGTTCAAGATTGGAATGAAGTTGGAAAAGCTGCATACGATGGGTATATAAGAAATGGTTTAATGACTCAGTTGATTAGGCTAGAATTAGGAGATGATGTTGAAGAAGCACACATGGTTAACAGGCAGTGGGTATCGGCTTGGGCCTATGAAAAAGGCGCACCGGACAATGTCATTGAAAAAGTATCTCGAGATGGTAAAACATATTTCCAAATTAATGATTATGATAAATTACATGATTTATTTGGACAATTATTAAGAGAGACCCAACGAATTAAATCTGAGGGAGATTTTAAAGCAGCAGAGGCATTGGTTGAGGGCTATGGTGTTAAAGTAGACCAAGATCTACATAAAGAAGTATTAGAAAGAAATGAACAATTTACCTCTGCTCCCTACAGTGGATTTGTTAATCCGGTGATAGTTCCAAAAATGAACGATTTAGGAGAAATTGAAAGTTTTACGATTACCCAACCTGCATCTTTTCAGGATCAAATGGTGGAGTATTCAACTAATTATAGCTTTTTACCTGAGGTTAACTAACAGGAAGAAAATTTTTAAATTTAAAGGAAAAGCTTTTTGTTTTACAGAAAGCTTTTTTTATTGTTTGAGTAAATCTTTTAAAAAAATTAAGAGCATTACAAAAGTAATAAACCCTATTAAGACCCAGTAAGCACCTTTATAATGTTTTTTATGTAACAACGTGTCTTTTCTATAGCTAATAGTAATTACTATAATAAAAGTAATTACAAAAAAAATTACAAAGGTCCACTGTCCAGAACTAAACATATTTATGTAGATTTATGAGCGTAAAAATAACCATAAAATTTAATACGATTTAAATTTTCTTGTAAAATAAAAGATATTAATACGATAACAGATGGAAAGTAAAATAAAAGCAGTACACGAATTTCACAAAGCTTTTGGATTGGGAATACAAAATTCTCCCACAGCCGAATTAGATAGGAGTAGAAACCTATTGCGTTATAAATTAATGCGAGAAGAAAATGAAGAATATTTAGATGCAGCGAATAATAAAGATTTAGTCGAGGTTGCAGATGCATTAGGGGACATGTTATACATTCTATGTGGTACAATCATAGAGCACGGCATGCAACATAAAATTGAAGAGGTATTTAATGAGATTCAGAAAAGTAATATGAGTAAGTTGGGAGCTGATGGAAAACCTATTTATCGGCAAGATGGTAAAGTTTTAAAAGGGCCCGATTATTTTAAACCAGATATAAGTTCTATTTTAAATAAATGATTATTTGACAGGGTATCTCCATCCAAAACTATCTTCTGCATTATTATGTTGAATATTTAATAATTCAGATTTAAAAATAGTGGCATAACTTTCTTTGATTTTTGGCAGATGGTAAACCTTGTTTTTGTGACTGAAATCAATTACCGGACTTATTACTGCAGCAGTACCCGCACCAAAAATTTCTTTTAAGGTATTATTATTGGACGCTTCTTTTAGCTCGTCAACCGTAATTTTTCTTTCTTCGACTTTTATTCCATCTCGTTTTGCTAGAGCAATCAAACTGTTTCTAGTTACTCCATCTAATATTCGATCGCTTACCGGAGCGGTGATTAAGGTATCGTTTATCCTAAAGAAAACATTCATAGTTCCAGCTTCTTCAAGAAACTTATGCTCTTTAGAGTCTGTCCATATTATTTGATGGAACCCTTTTTCTTTAGCAAGGTTAGTTGGATAAAATTGCGCTGCATAATTGCCAGCTGCCTTTGCAGCTCCAACACCTCCATCAGCAGATCTGCTGTAGTGTTCTGCAATAACAACCTTTACATCTCCAGCATAGTAGGCTTGTGCAGGAGAGAATAAAATTAAAAATTTATACTCGCTTGAAGGCGACGCAGAAACCTCAGCTTGAGTGGCTATTACAAAAGGTCGAATGTATAATGAATTTCCAATTCCAGGCTTTATCCAATCTTTGTCAAGTACTAGCATTTTTTCTAATGCTTCAAAAAACAACTCTTTTGGAAACTCTGGAATTGCTAATCTTTTTGAAGATTTGTTAATTCTTTTAAAATTTTCTTCAGGTCTAAATAACCAAATTTTACCAAAATCATCTTTATAAGCTTTCATTCCCTCAAAAACGGCTTGACCGTAATGAAAAACTTTAGATGCGGGAGAGATGGAAAGATTTCCAAATGGTTTTATGGTTGGATTTACCCATGATCCTTCAGTATAATCACATTCAAACATGTAATCCGTAAAAACATGACCGAATTTTAAATTTTTAAAATCTACATTGTTTATTTTTGAGTTTACTATGTTTTCTATGGTCAAAGGTGAAGATTTTTGATAGATCATAAACATCAGTTTTCAACTGCAAAAGTAATTAATTAAAGCCTATTTTTACTTAAAATTATATTAATTTTGTGATAAATCAAAACATTCGAAACATGAAAAAACGAATCTTGCTATTATCGATAGTTACCCTATTAGTTGCCTGTAAAACTGAACATAAAAAAGAACTTTCTTATTTATCGTTTGGTGGGGAAATTTCCAATAAAGAACTACTTTCAAACGATCAAGTTGTTGAAACTTATAAAAATCTTAAAGTAGGCGATACAATAAATATGAAATTTTCAGCCACTGTAAATGAAGTTTGCCAAGCGAAAGGATGTTGGATGCTTCTGGATATTGGTGCTGGGGAAGCTATGGTCAAATTTAAAGATTATGGATTCTTTATGCCAAAAAACATTGCTGATAAAGAGGTGATTGTTAATGGTAAGGCTTTTGTATCTGAAGTTTCAATTGAAGAACAGCGACACTATGCTGAGGATGCAGGAAAAAGTGATGAAGAAATAGCTGCAATAACTCAAGTAAAAAAAACACTTTCACTGGAAGCTGACGGTGTTTTATTAATCGAGTGAATATGAAATTTATATCAATAGCATTTTTTTTATTTTCTTGTCAAAATTCGGATTTATCTACCACAAAAAAATTTATACCTGATATGTATGAGGAATCTGAGATGACTCTTTTGATGAGAAGTATCTATGAGGAAAATAGTAAGATGAAAAAAGGAATTATCACAGGAACACCTCCAAATCGTTTTCCAAGCTATTTTCTTAATATTTTTAATTCTAAGTTAACCAATGACAAGCCTTATTCAGAAAAATTCATGACCTATTCAAAGGTTTATATCGACAATGTAAGGACCTTGTTTGATACCGTTAGTTCAATTTCATTAAAAACACGTTACAATAATTCAATTAATTCTTGTATTGCTTGTCATACATCAGAATGTACCGGACCGATTCCGAGTATTAAAAAATTATTGATAAAGTAACAGTGTTGGAACGAGAAATAATCATTACAAACGATGGTTCTTCAACTATTCATATTCCAGAATGGAATGAGCAATATCATTCTAAACACGGAGCAATACAAGAATCGAAACATGTATTTATTGAAAAGGGTCTCTATTATTACCTTCATAATAATAAAACTTCAGTTCTAAATATCCTAGAAATTGGATTTGGAACAGGTTTAAATGCCATAATTACGTTATTTGAATCTAATAGACTTCAACAATCTATTCATTACACTGGTGTTGAGGCTTATCCAGTCGAAATGTCTGAAATTAAAAAATTAAACTATTCAGTTCAGCTAAATTGCTCAAAAAAAGATTACCATAGTTTACATCAAAGTCCATGGGAAGAAAAATATAGTTACAATGATTATTTTTCTATTGAAAAAAGAAAACAATTTTTTTCTGAAATTGAAGATAAAAATAGGTATCATATTGTTTATTTTGACGCTTTTGGAGCCAGAGTTCAACCAGATTTATGGACGGAGAGTATTTTTATTAAAATGTACAAAGCGCTTGTGGCTGGAGGAGTTTTAGTCACTTATTCCGCTAAGGGAAGTGTGAGAAGAGCGATGCAATCTGCAGGGTTTTTGGTAGAAAGACTTCCTGGACCTCCGGGTAAAAGAGAAATGTTGAGAGCGACTAAAATTTAAATATTAGATGTTTAAATACGATGTATAAAACTATTTTTACAAAAAATTATTTTTAATGACATTTTGACATTTATTTGTATATGGCAGTACTTTTGTTATTTCAATAAAAAATTTAAAATATAAACAACACGTTTATGAGCAAGAAGAATAAAAAAGAAAAGGATTCAGTTGAGGAAGAAGTGCTGACAGCAGAAAAAGAAGTAGTTAGTGAAGAAATTGTAGAGGAAAGAGATCCTTTGGATATTTTAAAATCAGATCTAGAAAAAGAAAAAGATAAAAACTTACGTCTTTTTGCAGAATTTGAAAATTTCAGAAAACGAACAAGTAAAGAACGAATTGAATTATTTTCAACAGCAAGTGAAGGAGTAATGAGCTCATTACTTCCCGTTCTTGACGATTTTGATAGGGCTTTGCAAGAGATAGAAAAATCTGATGATACAGGGCATCTTAAAGGTATAGTATTAATAAACAACAAGCTCCGAGAAACATTGAAGGCAAAGGGATTAAAGCCTGTAGGCACCAAAAAAGGTGACGTTTTTGATGCTGATATTCACGAAGCAATTACTCAAATACCTGCCCCAACAGACGATTTAAAAGGTAAAGTAATCGACATTATTGAAAAAGGATATGTATTAGGTGATAAAACGATACGTTTCCCAAAAGTAGTTATCGGGCAATAAATAAATTATAAATATTCAAACAGCTAAGTCAAATTGAAAGAAGATTTTTACAAAATACTAGGAGTTTCAAAAGGAGCTTCAGCTTCTGAAATAAAAAAAGCTTATCGTAAGAAAGCAATCGAATTTCATCCGGATAAAAATCCCGGTGATACAAAAGCAGAAGATAAATTTAAACAAGCTGCAGAAGCTTACGAAGTCTTGAGTGATGCTGATAAAAAAGCTAAATACGATCGTTTTGGCCATCAAGCTTTTGAAGGAGGTGGCAGTGGTTTTGGCGGCTTTGGCGGAGGTGGGATGAATATGGACGACATATTTAGCCAATTTGGTGATATTTTTGGAGGTGGTGGTTTTGGTGGTTTTGGTGGTGGCCGAAGAGCGCAAGCCAAAGGGAGTAACCTGAGAATAAGGGTGAAGTTAACTCTTGAAGAAATTGCCAATGGAGTTGATAAAAAAATAAAAGTTAAGCGTAAAAAAGTTGCTAAAGGCACTACTTATAAAACATGTGTAACATGTAACGGTAGCGGTCAGGTAACACGTATTCAAAATACAATATTAGGGCGAATGCAAACTTCTGCACCTTGTAATTCCTGTAGCGGTTCAGGCCAGACTATTGATAAAAAACCTTCCAACGCAGATGCTCATGGAATGCTGCAAACCGAGGAAACCGTTTCTATAAAAATACCAGCTGGTGTTGTA
>Ga0206130_10001307_pt1 | contig 36772 bp, 35 predicted proteins | sample Helgoland_Spring_9_FD_148637 | JGI IMG/M metagenome (GOLD analysis project Ga0206130, IMG submission 148637) | Pelagic subsurface seawater microbial communities from Kabeltonne, Helgoland, North Sea - Helgoland_Spring_Bloom_20160512_1 | ecosystem: Environmental > Aquatic > Marine > Epipelagic ...
ACTGCGACATGCTTTCCATAGGTTTTTGAATTTTTTCTAATGTCTACCGCAACATCAAGAACTTCTCCTTCAATACATCTCACTAGTTTGGCTTGCTGAAAAGGCGGTTTTTGAAAATGAAGACCCCGCAATACTCCCTTAGATGATTTTGACTCGTTATCTTGCACAAAAGAGGTTTTACCAACAACTTCTTCAAACTTCTTTTGATTGTAGGATTCTAAAAAATATCCTCTGGCATCTCCAAATACTGTGGGCTCAATAATAATTAAATCAGATATTTTTGTTTCTGTAAACTTCATTATTTTTTAATCAAATTTAAAAGATACTTACCATAGTCATTTTTTTTCAGAGGCTGTGCTAACTTCTTTAATTGTTCTGCACTGATGTATTCCATTCGATACGCTATTTCTTCTAAGCAAGCTACTTTTAATCCTTTACGTTTTTCAATCGATTCTATAAATTGTCCCGCTTCCAATAGAGAATCATGAGTTCCAGTATCTAACCATGCAAAACCTCGACCTAGTAATTCAACTTTCAAATTATTTTGTGAAAGATAAACTTGATTTACAGATGTAATTTCTAATTCCCCCCTATCTGAAGGTTTTACATTTTTAGCAATTTGAATCACTTCATTAGTATAAAAATATAATCCCACAACTGCATAACTAGATTTTGGATTTTTAGGTTTTTCTTCAATAGAAATTACATTTCCTTTATTATCAAATTCGGCAACACCAAATCGCTGAGGGTCCTTAACATAATATCCAAACACAGTAGATTTCCCTTTTAAAATATTTTTATTAGCATTTTTTAGCATTCCTGAAAAACCAGAACCATAGAAAATATTATCTCCAAGTACTAAACACACATCATCATTTCCAATAAATTCTTCACCGATAGTAAAAGCTTGCGCTAAACCATCTGGACTTGGCTGTTCTTTATATAATAATTTTAATCCTAATTCCGAACCATCACCCAATAATTTTTCATAATTCGGCAAATCTTGTGGTGTTGAAATAATTAAAATCTCTTGAATTTCAGCCAACATTAGTACCGACAATGGGTAGTAAATCATCGGCTTGTCATACACCGGCAACAACTGTTTAGAAACCCCTTTTGTAATAGGATACAAGCGAGTTCCACTTCCACCTGCTAAAATTATTCCTTTCATTGTATTATTTATTCAAAATTATGTATTAGTAAAGTTTTAAATATCACCATCAGGATATTTTTTAGATTTTTTATCTGTTTTTTGGATCAAATGGCATAGTTTTATTTTTTTAAAAACTTCGCTTTGGTAAATCTTTAAACCATTTTTCATAAAGTTTAGAATTGGGTACTAAAATAACCCAAGCCGTCATAAAAATTAATTGTAAATCTAAGAAAAAAGAACAGTTTGATTGATACCACATTTCCAGTTCACCTTTATAAGGTGCTATAACTCGATTATAAAACTCATGCGGATCTTCATCAGTAACAGCTGAAATAATCGACTCCTCATCTCTAAATATGATAGATCCAATCCCAGTAAGTCCGGGCTTTACATTGTATATTTTCGATTGTACATCTTCATTATATGCAGAAAATGTTTTTGTTACTAAAGGCCTAGGACCTATCAAACTAATATCTCCTTTTAATACATTAATAATTTGTGGGAGTTCATTGATCTTTGTTTTTCTTAAAAAGGATCCAATTTTTGTAACTCTGGGATCATCTTGAAGCGTAATACTCCCAGTACCAATATTCATGGAGTTTTTTAGCATGGTTGCGAACTTCCATATTTGGAATCTTGAGTTATAAATTCCATAACGTTCTTGAAAATAGAAAACCTCTCCTTCTGCAGAGAGTCTCAGTATAATTATTATGGGAATAAAAACTGGTAATAAAATAATTAATGTTAAAAAGCTAACAGCAATATCCAATAAACGTTTAAAAAAATTATACATAATTTACATTTTTTGATCTAAATGTTTGCCGGTTTCTATGTGCATAAAATCTGGAACATATTTTTTAATAATAGCTACTATATCTGATTTTTGAGAATTGGGATTATTAAATACACTCTCAAAATCAGCTTCAACGTCTTCAAATGATATTTTAATGTACGGAGTATTTATGAACCCTAAGGAATCATATTTATTAACTTCATAATCTTCTTCTTCAGTAAAGAACTCTTCATATGTTTTTTCTCCTGAGGTATCTGTCTTGAAAAAATAAATTGGATACTTTGAAGGATACTTGTTAAAATCAAAGTTTTTAGCTTCTTGTTCCGAAAGAACTAATTCTGGCTCAAAACCGTTCTCTTTCAGAAAGTCTAAGGCAATTTCTTTAAAATAGATTTGATCCTTACGGAAATCTAGTTTTGGAAAGAAAATATTCCCTGTATCTCCTGAAAATGTGGCTAATAAACATATTTGTCCCGATTGTTCTGGAGTCACAAAAAACCTCTTAATATCTGACGGACAAGAAAGTGGTTGTTTTTTATTAAGTCTATAAATAAATCCATCTAACAAACTTCCATTAGAAAAAGCGACATTGGCAAACCGAGCTGTTGTAACTCTAAAATTATTTTTTTTAGAAAGAATCAATTTTTCCATTAAGCTTTTTGAGGCGCCCATAATATTTACTGGATTCGCGGCTTTATCAGTAGAAACACTAAAGAAATATTTAGGAGTGTTTTGCTCGCATAAATTTAAAAGTTTTATAGCACCATAAACATTGTTTTTAATTAAAGCTTCTACTGAAATTTTATCTTTTTCGGAACGTACATGCTTATGAGCAGAAAAATTTGCAATAACTTGCCAAGTATCAGAATTGAAAATTTTATCGAAAGTATCACTCAATAAATTAACTGGGTATGTAATATATTCAGGATTGTAATTTAATAAATTAGAGCTTCTGAGATCCCTAGTTAATTCGGTTAAACCATTTTCATTAATATCTACTACCGTAATTTTTGAAGGTTTATATTTTAAAATTTGTTTGATATAGCTAGATCCTATTGTTCCGGCACCTCCAATCACTAAAATATTTTGATCACAAATTTTATTTAATAAAGTATTTTTGCTTTCAGCTATATCTTTATCAAAACTTATCCTTTTATAGAAGGTTTTTTCAAATTGTTTCATTTTGTTGTTTTTATTGACTATCCTTAATGTAAATAAAGTCTGGTTTATTTTTTAAGAATATCTATATCTTAATTAAAATGAAATTAATGTTTTTTTAATTCCCTCACTTGAAGATATAGGTAATTTTTTCTGAATTGCATTTTTTATTTTTAAATTAGACACTTCATAATTTTCGGTTAGTTTAATAAGTCTTTCAGAATTTATTGGTAAAGGTAAAAAGTCTCCTACTTTAGCTATAAATCCTATAAGCAACTTAGGGACTTTTAAAATTCTAGTGGGTTTACATAATATTTCAGACATTATTTGCACCAAATCAATGGTTGACAATGAAATATCATCTGCAATGTTATAAATTCCAGATTCTATTTTAGAGTTCTCTATCAACTCTTTAATAACAAAACACAAATTATCTACAGAAACAAAGGATCTTTTATTTACATATTTTCCAAATGGGTAAGGAATACCCTTCGAAACAAAATTAAATAATAAATTTAAATTTCCTTTATTGTTCGGGCCATGAATCATACAGGGTCTTAGTATGTAAACTCTTTTATTTTTTGGTATTTCTTTAGATAAGATATATTCTTCTGCAGCTAATTTAGATTTACCATAAACGGTTACAGGATCTGGGATGACATCTTCTGATAAAATACCTTCAACAACATCTTTAGCCGCTTTTACAGAACTCATAAAAATAAAAACTTTACTACTGCTTTCTAAAAATTGATTAAACACCTTTTTTGTTAATTCTGTGTTTGCCTCATAGTACTCTTTATCTTCAAATGTTTTTTTTAAGTCATGTGCTTTTCCAGCTAGATGAATGACTACGGAGGAATTCAAATTAAACTTTTTATTTTGATTAAAGCGAATACTCAATGGAACCAGATCATTATCTTTTTTCAAAAACCTTAAAAGATTTTGACCAACAAAACCGGATGATCCTGTAATTGTTATCGTCATTATTTCATTAAAATATTTTCTAACTTAGAAATAGATTCTTTCATTCTAAAATTATTTTCAAAATAAACTCTTGAATTTTTACCCATTAAGATTAATTCATCAGATGATGAATTGGCCATTTTTAATATATTTAGTGATAAAGATTTATAATCTCCAGAGTTTGAGGTATGTCCGCAGTTAGCCTCTTTTATTATATCAGCAGATTCTCCATTTATCATACCAAGAATTGGTTTGCCCGCACTCATATATGCTTGAATTTTTGCAGGAACTGTTAAATTAAAAATTGGATCGTCTTTTAAAGTAACTAGCATCGCATCAGCCTTATGAAAAAAACTAGCCATTGTATTTAGAGGATACTTTCCAAGCATAAATACTGTATCGTTTAGATTATTTTCAATAACAAATTCATTTATGAATGATGATTTTCTACCATCCCCAATTAAGATAAGTTTTATTTTGTTATATGATTTTAATTCTAAAAATGCCTTTAAAATATTTTTTAAATCTTGTGATTCACCCAAGTTACCTGCTAACATAATTTTGAAACCTTCTGGCAAATTAGGGATTGAATAATCTTTGTTACCCTCAGAAATAGTATCTTCGGCCCAGTTTGGAAAGTAAATAATCTTTTTCTCAAAGTTACCTTTTTTAATGATTGATTCTTTAAATCCTTTTGAAGTTATCAAAATTTTTTCTGAATTATTATAAAAATTTTTAACAACAGATTCATAATATTTTAAAACGAATTTATTATTGATTCCACCAGCAATTTTTAACGTTTCAGGCCATAAGTCCATAACCCAAAAATATATTGGTGTTTTCCAAATTTTATTAATCAATAGAGCTGGATAAAACTGAGTAATAGGAGAAGGTTCATGAACAATTACTGAATCATATTGATTATTTAAACCTAGAAAAAAAGCTTTAATTGAAGCAAAAAAAGCAAAACTATAATAATTAATAAATAATCTAAAACCTGAGGAACTTCCTCTGGGAATAATTAATGAACGATAAACTTTTACACCATTTATTATTTCTTTTCTTTTTTTAAAAATACCATAATCTTTATATATTTTACCTTCAGGATAATTTGGAATCCCAGTTAATACAGTAACACTATGATTTCTCTTTTGAAGTTCAAAAGCTAGATCATTACTTTTAAAATTTTCAGGATAAAAGTATTGAGTTACTATTAAGATTTTCATTAATTAAATCTCTTATAAATATTTAGGTTAACATAATCAACATATGAAATAATGATTCTAATCACTTTTAGAGAAACATTCGGCATTGAATAATCAGATACTTCTCTAAAATTTCTATTCTCTGTAATTTCCTGTCTAGAGAGTTCTGTTAAACCTTGAGTAATTCTATCAGTATTCATACCAACCATCATAACAGATGCCTCTTCCATTGCTTCAGGTCGCTCGTGAGCATCCCTTAAGTTTAATGCCCTAAAGTTAAGGATAGATGACTCCTCATTAATTGTTCCACTATCAGAAAGAACTGCAAAAGAATTCATTTGTAAACAATTATAGTCTGAAAAACCTAGAGGGTTTAAAATATGTATGTTTTTATGAGTTTTAATTTCTTTATCATTTATCATGTTTCTAGTTCTTGGATGTGCTGAAACAATAATAGGGTAATTGTATAATTCAGCTATTTTATTTAATGAATCAATTAAACCATTTAAATTTCTTGAATTACTGATGTTTTCTTCTCTGTGTGCAGAAACTACGAAAAACTTATTTTTAGTTAACTTTAGTTTATCTAATATAGTAGAAGCTTTAATTTTTGGTAATAACTTAGTTAGAACCTCGAACATGGGACTTCCTGTTTTAATCACTCTGTCAGGCGATAATCCTTCTCTCAATAAGTATTCACGAGCAATGCTACTATACGTTAGGTTAATATCTGAAATGTGATCAACAATTTTACGATTAGTTTCTTCAGGAACGCGTTGATCAAAGCAACGATTACCAGCTTCCATATGAAATATTGGAATTTTTCGTTTTTTTGCAGGAATTGCACATAAACAAGAGTTTGTATCCCCTAAAACCAAGAACGCATCTGGATTTTCTTGTTCCAATATTGGATCTATTTTGATTAAAATATTTCCAATAGTTTCAGTAGCATTTTTTCCAGCAGCTTCTAAAAAATAATTTGGTTTTCTCAATCCTAAATCTTCAAAGAAAATTTCATTCAGTTCATAGTCATAGTTTTGACCTGTATGAACTAAAACATGATCAATAGCATCACTACTATCTAATGCAATTAATGTGCATGATAATCTAATAATTTCTGGTCTTGTACCCACTACTGTTAATACTTTTAATTTTTTCATAATTATTTAATTATACATTAATAAAATATGTGTCTGCATCTTCTGGATTGTATGGTTCGTTTATCCAAAATAATGTTATTAATTCTGTATTTCCAATATTTTTAATGTTATGCGTATACCAAATCGGCATATCAACATAAGCTGGTTCTGCTCCATCAAGTATGTATTCAAAAACTTGGTCAGAACCAATTTTACGAATCTGAATTAATGCTTTCCCACTGATGACTGCAAAACGTTCTATTTTTCGAGTGTGATAATGATTTCCTCTTGTAATTCCTGGAACTGTTGTCGAATATGATGTTTGTCCTGACGAACCTGCACGCATTATCTCTACAAATGCACCACGATCATCAGTATGATTTATAAACTTTCTTGGAAAATAATCTTTTGGAATAAAACTAGTGAATGTGTTAAATAAATTTAACTCAAACGTATTTAGATCTAATTTTGGAATTTGACCATTTTCTAAATATTGTATTTTGAATTCTTTTAGTAAATCTAAGATTTCAGACACTCTTTTATTGTTAGTGTGCTTTATTTGGTAGAAATCGATATTAATAGGGTGATTAATAATATCAATAATTTCTGAGATAAGCTCATCAATATAAATCAAGTTAACTTCATTATCTATTTTAATTACTGGTATCTCATTATTTGTTAATTGATGAGAAAATGTTGAAATAAAAGAATTATAAAATGGAGCTCCAAATGGCCCAAAAACATTAGGCACTATTAATCCAGTAAAGATTGCATTATTTGAAAGTGACCAGTCGTTTAAAATTAATCTACTTATTTTCTTAGATTCTCCATAAACATTTTTCAAAGATTCTTGCGTAGATGAAGTAAAAATAATATGTGGTTTACTTTTAGTTCTTTCTAGAGAGGAAATTAAAGCTTTAGTCAAACTAATATTTACCTTATATATAACATCTTCATCATTTGATCTATTTAAGCCAGCCAAATGAACTATAACATCACAATTTTTAACAAAATCATCCATCTTTGACTCATTATCAAAAAAATTTCTTTGAAATGGAATTAAAATATTATTTACATTTTGCGACAAAGTATTGAATAAATGTTGTCCAAAAAATCCATTAACTCCAGTAATTCCAATTTTTTTCATACATTTTATTTTATATATTCCATCTTAAATCTTCATCACCGCTGACACCAATTTTGTAGTCTGAAAAAACATTTATTCTATCACCATTTGAGTATTGTTTTATTGAAGTAGCAAACCCAGGCGGAACAACTAAAACATCTAAACTATCTTGATTTAATTTAAAAGTTTTCACGGCTGGCAATGAATGAGAGTTTTCTAAATCAGAGATTGAAGTTGTGTTTAAAATTATACTTCCTTTACTTGCAAAAAACCATCTAGTTTCAATTTTATGACCTTTCCACCCTCTAATATAATCACTATCAAAATTTTCTATTGAATACATTCTTTTTATGCTAGTCATATCAAATTTATTACACGAAAACAACTTTCCTCTATTATCCTTAAATAATTCTCCTTTAATTATATGTGGAAAAGATTTAGTCATAGAATACTTAGAATGCATTTTTAATTTCAGGTAATTTCTTTAATAACTTTTTTACATCGTTTACATCAAGAATCGTAGTATTATGTGAATTATAGTCCTTAATTTTTGAAACAGCTACATTACCTTCAGTAAAATATTCATTATAATTTAAATCTCTATGATCTGCAGGAATTCTATAAAAATCGCCCATATCTACAGATTTCATCATTTCCTCTCTAGTGCAAAGCGTTTCATACAATTTTTCTCCATGTCTTGTTCCAATATTTTTAATTTTAACTTTTTTACCAGATAATTCTATAATAGCTTCAGCTAAAGTTTTAATGGATGATGCTGGTGCTTTATTCACAAACAAATCTCCAGGCTTGCCATGTTCAAATGCAAATAAAACAAGGTCAACAGCGTTATCTAAAGACATCAAAAAACGTGTCATGTTAGGGTCAGTAATTGTGATAGGTTTACAATTATTTATTTGATCTATAAATAACGGAATAACAGATCCTCTTGAAGCCATAACGTTTCCATATCGAGTTAGGCACACAACTGTATTAGATGTATTTCTAGAGGAGGCTATAGCAACTTTTTCCATTAATGCCTTTGATATCCCCATTGCGTTAATTGGATAAGCTGCCTTATCGGTACTTAAACAAATAACTTTTTTTACATTATTGTCTATGGCAGATTGTATAACATTTTCTGTTCCAAGTACATTTGTTTTCGTTGCCTCTAAAGGAAAAAACTCACAAGAAGGAACCTGCTTTAATGCAGCAGCATGGAAAACGTAATCTACATTTTTCATAACTAAACTTAAGCTAGATTTATCTCTAACATCTCCAATATAGAATTTAATTTTATTATTTGAATATCGCTTTCGCATATCATCTTGTTTTTTCTCATCTCTTGAAAAAATTCGAATCTCTTTAAAATGAGATGTATCTAAAAAACTTGCTAAAACAGCATTTCCAAATGAACCAGTTCCTCCAGTTATTAGTAATATCTTTTCTTTAATTTTCATAATAAATTTGTTCTTTAATATTTCTGTCTGGGTAATTAATTAACACAGCTTTATATTTTCCTTTGAATACAAAAAGGCTTCCTGCGGCTACTCCAATAATACCATATTTATTAATCACCTTTTTGATATCATTAATATTTCCCGCACCACCTAAAACAGTTATAGGTATAGTAACAACCTCTCTAATTTTTGAAATTATATTCATATCAAAACCTTTCATCATTCCATCTTTATCAATTGAATTGATAATAATTTCACCTGCACCTAATTCTTGTGCTTTTATAGCAAAAGTAACAGGGTCAATTCCAGTACTTAGTTTACCATTTTGAGTGAATATTTCATAGCCTCCGAAAATTTTCTTTTTTACATCTAAAACTACTATAACACTTTGATTTCCAACTTTTTGTGAAATTTCTGAGATCAAAATGGGATTATGTATAACAGCAGAGCTTAAGGCTATTTTCTCAATACCTAAACCAAAAATTTTTTGGGCTTGATGGACGGTTCTAACACCGCCACCATAACAAATTGGCATTCTCGATTGATTTGCCAACTTTTCAATTAAATTATAGTCTGGTTCGTTTCCTAAAACTGTTGCATCTATATCAAAAACAGCAAGTTCATCAACTTCTTTTTCATTAAAAATTCTAACAGCATTGATAGGGTCTCCAACATATTTGGGATCTTTAAACTTAACAGTTTTCACTAATCCTTTATCATGAATAAGCAAACTAGGAATAATTCTGGGTCTAAGCATATATTATAAATTAGCAAAATTTTTCAATAACCTTTCTCCATAACTATGGCTTTTTTCTGGATGAAACTGAATTCCATAAATATTATCGTGTTGAACACTAGACGAGAAATTGATTCCATAGTCAGTTTTAGATATACTATTTTCTTGATTAGAACATTTAAAATAAAAAGAATGTAAAAAATAAAAAATAGCTTCTTGTTCAAGGCCTCTAAATAATGGATGATTTTTGTTTGGTGTTACATTATTCCATCCCATATGAGGCAACTTTGTATGATGGTTAATAGTTGCTTCATCAAATTTCTTTACATATGCATTAATCCAGCACAAACCATCTGATGTTCCTTCATCACTTTTCTTTGCCATAATTTGCATTCCAACACAAATACCCATTACAGGGATTTTTTCTTTCAAAACAAGTTCATCTAAACGATCTCTCATTCCTGAATTGTTTAATTGAGACATAGCATAATCAAAATGACCAACTCCGGGTAATATTAATTTACTTGAACCTATTAAGTCGTTCTCACATTTGGCTATTTTTGAAGGAATATTTAGTCTTTTAAAAACATTTTGAAAGGCAAAAATATTTCCAACCCCGTAATCAATTATAGTAATCATTATTTTTCTTTTCTAAATAATCTTTTTTCTAAACCTAATTTCTGCATTACTTTACTTCCAAACATAATGAGTTTTATCTTTGTTTTATAATCTCTAAATGTTTTGTTTTCGCCTTCAAATAAAACTTGAAGTTCATCTTTTGTAAGATCTAACTTATCTGCTACATATTCAAATTCTTTCATTAAGAATTCCTCTGATAATTCAGGCTTGGAAATTCTTTCTAATGCTTCTTTCCTTGTCATTTGACCTGTCAGAATTAAGCTTGAAAAATGAGCTCTTCTTTTTTGATAACCGAACTTTCTTGGCAACCAGAAATCTTCGTAAAACCTGGTAAATCTTGATTCGTGATGTTTGTGTTGAAAAGGTTCCCATCCGTAATTTTTTTGTAAAAAACTTTCAGCATCACTTTTTATAAATGGCACAAGATTTAATGGTTTAAAAACTTGCATTCCTAAGAGGTATTTATAATAGATTTTATATTCTAAAACATCTACTAAGGGAAAAGTTTTAAGAGATTTTTTGCCAAATTTAGAGTGTATATCCTTAACTAGTGTAGTGTCAATACCTGGAAATCCTCCCCATTCTTCGGGCTCTCTACAACATTCGGTTGAAAAATTACTTCCAGTGAGGACGTATTTTATTTTGTTTTTTCTTGCAAACTTGTATAAGCTAGAAAAAAATGCATAATCTTGAGGCAAATCTTGATCTGCAATTTGAGATTTTAAAAAAGCAAGTTGCAAATCTTTCATTTCTTCCCAATTAATTACATCGGTATATAAATCTAAACCTAAACCGTTAACTAATTTTTCAATATTACCAACTGCCTTGTCTGTATTCCAGCCAGCATCAACATGATAAATCAGTGGTCTCAAACCCATAATTTCTTTAGCAACATAGGCAACATAAGAACTGTCCAAGCCTCCACTTAAACCAATAATACAATCAAAATCACGATTTTTCCCATCTTTTTTGATTTTCGCAGCAGTCTTCATTAACTCAGCATGTCCTTTTTTGTCAGTATGCCAATTAGGTTCTATGGTGTTTATATAATTTGTATAATAATCACTTTCACCCTTTTTATTAAAAATTATCGTTGGATCGGTTGTATCCATTATAGTTTTCGTACATATTTGATATTTAATCATTTATATATTTTTTATATATTTCAGTTATATAATTAAAAGTTTGATTAGAGCATTTTTCCCATGAAAAATTCATGGATAATTTATTTGATTTCAATGTGATGTTTTTTCTTAATTCCTTATCTAAAATAATTTTTTTAATAGATTTAGAAATCGAATTGACATTTTCAGGATCAAAATATAAACCACCATCTTTTAAAACTTCTGGCATTGGTCCTCTATTTGAGCAAGCTATAGGAAGCCCAAATGACATACCTTCTATGAGAGTATTTGGCATATTTTCACAACTTGAAGCAAATATAAAAATATCGCAATTTGACATCAAATTTGGAATCTCATTTTGATTTATATAACCTGTTATTTTTACAAAATTATCATTTTTACAATTTTCTTCTAATGATTTTGCTAATAATTCTTCAGACAATTTATCAGTTGCAGCTCCACATGTTAAAGTTAGTTTGACATTTAATCCTTCATCTCTTAAACTCTTAACAGCTTCAATCACATTCCATTGATGTTTATATAAAGAGAGGTTTGATACGTACAAACAATTATATTCGGAATTCTTGTCTTTTGCAAAAATTGAATGATTTATTTTCCTTCTAAAATTATTACTAACTCCGTGAGGTATATATGTAAAGTTTTTTATTTTTCCAGTTGATTTTTGAATAACTTCAGAAGCATATTTCGTTAAAAAAATTGAAGCATATGAATTTCTGAGTGATCTATTTTGTGAATACTTGATTAACAATAATCTTAGCCTTTGAAACCCCCACTTAAATCTTTCCATTTCTCCAGGTTCATAAGACAGCATATCCCTGCTCATTGTTATTGAGGGAGTGAATGAACATAATGTTCCTGCATCTAAGTTCAATAATATATCTATTTTATTTTTGATAAGCTCATCTTTGAACATGAACAACTCCCAATAAATCTGAAAGGGTAATGATTTATCTAAAAATTTGTGAGAGTGTGTTACAATTTCGCTGGATTCAATATTATTTATCAAACTTGAATAACCCCATACATGTAATTCTTTAATGTTAAATTCATTAATATTAAAATTTTTTAGAATTCCATTAATATGAGAAATTGCTCCACCAGACCTTGCTCTTGACGCATTTATAGCAACATTAATTTTTTTCACACTTTCATGTATTTATTAAAATCAAAAATGAATTCACTAATTACCTTATCAAGTTGAAATTTGTTATTATAGATGTCATGGCTTTTTTTACCCATTTGATTGAATTCATTAAATTTTTTTATAATGGATTTATAATTTGTTGCTACTGATTTTTCAGAGCTTGGATCAAAGGTTAATCCATTAATATCATTTAAAACTGTTTCAAAGTGATTTCCACACCTATTGGAAACAAGCAATGGAAGTTTCATTTTTAATCCCTCAATTAATGATAACGGACTTTGATCAGAAAATGATGGCAAACATAAACAATTGACCTGTGAATATATTTTTTTTAAAGATTGATAGTCTTGATGCCCTAAAATTTCAATGTTTTCTTTTAAATTATTTTTAATAATAAATTTTTCTAATTTTTGTCTATCAGGACCATCGCCAGCTAATAAAAATTTTGATTTTCTTAGTTCGGAAATTGGTATTTTTGAAAAAAAATTTATTTGCCCTTTAATACTTTCGATTAGCCTAGCGGGGATTAAAAAAATGGGCATTTCTAAATTTTTTCTCAAATTTTCTTCACCTTGTTTTAGATCAAATAAATCCTCATTTATGGTATTTGGTAACCTAATATATTTATTATTTTTTAATCCCCAATTATAAAAAGTTAACTCAGTCATTTTCCCAGAACTAATTTGAACATTAGTTGAGCTATAAATAAATTTTCTAAAATGGTACTTAAAAAAAGTGTTTTTTCTTGCCCCATTTGTCAAGTAATTCGCTTCAGACCAAAATGTGATTTTTGATTTAATAAATTTTAGCCTTTTTAAAATGCAAATTATAACTGTGTCTAGATCATTCCATGATGTAGCAAGAATTAAATTTTTTGGTTGATTAATTAAAATTTTAAAAATTAATCTAGGATTAAAGTAAAAATCAAATGAACCAATCTTTTTAAAAAAACCATTATTGATAAAATATTTATGTTTCATGGTTTTTTTATTAAAAAACCAATTTGGTCTATATTTTACTTCGGATTTCATATACCAAACTTCAAAATCAAAGCTTTTTTTAAGTCGATTATAAAAAACAACTCTATAGGGTGCAGGGATATTTGTTAAGAATATACAGTTTTTCATTGATGAATGCTTTATTCAAGAATCGAATTATATGGAATATACAGTCTATTTGGCATATTTTCATTAGAGGCATGCCACATATAATCAATAGATTTTAAAAAAAATAGTGTAAAAAATAATATGAATATTAAATTAGAAATTAATTTATATTGTTTTTTTAATTTACTGAGCAAGTTAGGTATTAAAAATGTAAGAAAAACAAATCCATACATTGATAAATTAGCTGCAGTTACTTCAGAAAATTTAAATACAAAATATATACAATAGCTCAATAAAAATGGTTTATACAAATTACTTGAAATAATATTTTCTTTATCATCTGTTTTAGGTAATTTGAACAATACTATTATACCTAATAAAATTATAAATCTAGAAATACTTTTAAAATCAAATATTTTGACAGTCTCCAAATTAAAATAATCCTCATAAAAAACTATCCTTGAGATTAGATATCCATAATCAAACAAATTTATCAAATCAAAAACATTAAAAAATGAAATAATAATTGAAATTAAAAAAAGTGCATTAATATATCTGATTTTCAGTCTAGAGAAATAATACATTGGAATATAAATTATTGCTGATGCATGTATTAAAGAAAGTAATAAAGTAACTATTATCAGTTTCACTGGTTTTTTTGCATGAAAAAAATTTAAAAAATAATAGGTGCCAATCGATAATGCTAAACCTTGTCTAACGCCACTCATAATCCATACAAAATAAAATGAGCAGAAAAAAATCCAAAAAGAGAAGGTAGGATTAAAACTATGTCTAATATATGATTTAGTTAAAAAAATAATGGATACTAATGCTAGAGAAAAATTGAAAAAATCATAGCCAAAACCTAAAGTTTTAAAGAAATAAATAATTAACTTAAATAAAATCTCATTTCCTCCTGAAGAAAAAAGATAATCTAAATTTGATATTTCAATTGAATTAAAATTATACTGATAACTAAAATAATCAGGTCCGACACCATATCTTAGGGATGCTAATAAAATAATTATAAAAGAAAATAAATAAGTAAAAAATAATTTATTTTTATTTTCTGGTGATGTTATTAACCCAATAAAATAAACTAAGTAATACATTAAATGTCATGTATAAAATCGTTGGACTCTAAAATTCCATCCATAATAACATCAAAACCTTTGTGTTTATTTGGCTTGATATCTTCACAAGATTTTATATCAATTGAATAAGGATTAAAGTTTTTTCCAGGAATATTTATAAAATCAAGAGGAATCATCCTTCTAAAAAAGAAGTGGTATGCATATTTCTTAGCCCTAGAAATAATTTTCTCTGAGTTTCTTTTACCCAATGGCAATGAATCTATAATCTTTTCATAAGAATTAATGTTGTCAACATCTATTGAAATACCTTTATTTCTAATCCAAGCTTCCCCTGCTACTATTACAGGAATTCCTTTAGCTGAAAGTTCAACTCCAGTTTTAGTACCATAGATTATAGCACAATCGCAATCTTGTGCAATAACATATGTGCTAATTGAATTGTTTGGAGAAATAATGAAAATATTTTCAGGTAAATTCTTGAATTTTTTATTTATCTCATCCTCAACTAGTTGTCTTGATGGTAATGTTCCTGTAACTTCGGCCGGATGAATTCTAACCACTAGCTGAATATCTTTTCTTTTTGAAAAGAGCTCAATGGTATGCAAAACCCATTCAAGCATTCCAGGAAATGCATTGTTGGGATAATGAAGTTGAGCATCCCATAGTACATTTGTTAACATAAGTACATATGGTTTATTCTTATCGATTCCTATTTCATCATATAAAATAGATTTATCAAAACGTGTGTTTTTATGAAAATGAATCCAGTCACTAGATCCATACCACCTGCTGTTGAGATAATCATCTATTACCATTTCTTTACTTTCATTCCACGCAATATTCTCCCACTGTCTTGTAGGTTCGGTCATCATCGTTCTATGATAGGTGCCATTATGACTAAAAAGAAATGTTTGCTTTCTATAGGCAACATGCCATGAAACAGTTTGTAAGCCATTTGATAAAGCTGTTTCTGAAATAACTCCCTGAGGAACATAAATTCCATGATGTAACACAAGTTTTTTAAAATTGTATTCTTCAATTAATCTTTTTACCGCTATACATGTTAGTATTGAAGCTTCAAAATATCTTCTAAGAATTTTGTCACTATGTTCATCCGATAATTTTGCTTTTGCATAAAACCTCAAAGCTCCTGCGTAAGCATGTTCTCCCACAGGGACATTATTCATTTTATAATTAGAAATTTCATCTATTCTAATTTCTTTTGAAAATTTTCTTGCATTATTCTTTTCATCATTAGAACAGAAAGTACTAAGATTATGAACTTTTACACCCAAACTTTCGTACATTTTTTTTGCAGGATGATAACATGAGTAACATCTGTCTTTTGAAGGACCGCTTTTAGCAAATTTTTCTTCATTTCTGTCCCAATCTATATCACTCTGAAAACATGCTGGTAGAAACATATCACATAATAAAATATGTGGATTATGATTTCTTAACTTCAATCCTACTGAAATAAGACTTTCTATATGAGTTGCCTCAACATAGCTGCCACCGCCTGTAGCAATTAAAATATTTTGAGATATATCTCCAGAGCTAGTTCTGATTTTATTTAGGCCTTCAACTCCTATTATTGATTTCCAATTAGGTTGGCCAAAATAAGATCTTAAGAACCTAACAGATTTTCGTAAAATTGCATTCTTTTTTAAATACTGCTTATTAATCATTATTTAAATTAAATAAGTATCTTTTTCAAATTTTCATAATTATAGCCGTGGTAATCAAGTATTTCTTGATTAGTCCCAGACTTTGGAATTTCTTTAATTCCATGAATTGAAACTTTTATTTCACAATTAGATAATGTTGACTTGACCCTCATACCCAAACCAGAATCAGCATAATGATTATCAATTACCAATACTTTTTTTACTAAACCAATATCTTTGATTAATTGTACAGAATCTATAAAATTTAACCATGGAAGATTTATTACTCCACAAGAAACATCCTCTTCGTCTTTGAGTTTTGTCGCAATATCATGTGCTATAGATAAAAATAAAGGACCATGAGAAATAATCATACAATCTTTTCCATCTTTCAATTTAAAAGAACTACCCAATTTTAATTTATTTTTATTATTGTAATTAAAACTTATTGGAATTGGGATACTAGTAAGTCTAATGTAAGTAGAATTAACATTGCTATTCACAGCCCAATCAAGAGCTTTAAACACTTCAGATTCACAACATGGTTCAATAATTGTAAGATTAGGGATTCCTGACAGAGATGCTATATCTCTGACTGCTTGATGAGAATGACCTGGCCCACCAGGAATTAAGCCTGCTAAAGATCCTACGTAAATTATTTTTGTTTTTTCTGTAGAATTATTATACATCTGTTCATTTGGTCTACTTGATAAAAAACAGGAAAATGAATGTACAATAGGAAGAAGACCATTTAAAGCCATACCGCCAGCTTGAGACACCATGTCTTGCTCCGCAATTCCACATTCAACAAATCTTTCAGGAAATTTTTCCTCAAACTCAATTAAACCTGTGTCTAAAATTAAATCAGCATCTAAAGCTACAATAGATTTATTTTTTGATGCTAAATCAATCAAAGATTTAGTATATGCTGGAATTAATTTTTGAATATTAGATTTATTAACTAATTGTGGCTTTTTATTGTTGATAGATGTTATTTCTAAAGGTTTTAAACCGTTGTCATTTCTTAGACGATTAGTTTTAACTATTAACTCATTGCAAGCTTTATTATAGCTTATACTATCGGGTGCACCACTATGAAATTTATAGTTTTCTACATCCGAATCAATTGAGGTGTGTTCCATAAAGGATACACCTTTACCTTTAATGGTATCGGCTATAATTATTTTTGGCACGGATTTTATAACATCTAATTTTTCAAACACTACACTAAGCTCATCAATATCATTACCATCGCATCTTTCAACATGCCACCCAAAGCTTTTAAATTTCAATTCCAAATCACCAAGATCAGATACTTTTGAAACAAGAGTATCTGACTGCAATTTATTATGATCTATAATTACAGTAAGCTCTCCCATTTTATAATTCACTGCTGAAACTAGCGACTCCCATATTTGTCCTTCTTGTAATTCACCATCTCCTAACAATACAAAATATTGTTTTTTATTGCCTTTAAGTCTATCTGCACTTATCATACCTTTAGCTTTAGAAATACCCATTCCTAAAGAGCCTGTATTAGTAATTATATTTTTAGTATTAATATCAGGATGACCTGGCAAACCATTTATCCTTCTTAACTTAAACAGGTTTTCAAATTCTAATAAACCTTCAGAAATTAAAACATTATACAAAGCGGGTGCATCATGTCCTTTACTTGAAAAAAATATATTTGATTTTGGATTTTTATGAATATATTTTTTGAATATCAAACTCATTATTTCTATACTACTAAAACTACTTCCTATATGACCTGAACCAGCATTTGCAATCATAAATAAGATATTAACTCTACACATATTTGAAAATATCTTAACTATTTGATTATCAGTTAAATTATGATTTTCTAAATCTTTAAATTCTTTAAAAGGAATGTAGTATATATTTCCCTCTACAATTTCGCCTATTTGATCTCCCATGTTTTTTTAATTATTTATTTTTTTACTATTTTTTTTGCTAATTCGAAATCTGCATTAGTATTAATATCAAAGCCTTCAAAATCTTCTGTTATGAAAGGTGAAATAATAGTGCCAGAAATTGAATTATATTTTAATACAGTTGATTTCCATGCTATTTCAAAACTTGCGTTTTGAACGTAAAATTCAGGCAGAGAAGCTTTTTGATTACTATGCCAAGGTATACCGTTTATTTCATGTGGCAATAGTGGTGACATTTTATCACCTTCAATAACCCACATTTTTCCTGGATGTTGAGATACTTTCTCAACTGCTCTTAAAGAATGAACCTTATTTTTAAAAAAGAGTTCAAACGCTCTATTGTAAGTGTTTTTAGTTCTAAATGGACTAGTCGGTCTTAGTATTGAAAAAGTATCAAAGTCATAATTTTGGTCATCTAATTTTTTGAATATCCATTTTACCCATTCAATGTCAGGTGAGTTGCTACCTGAAATATCTTTAGGCCTCAAACCAAGACTTTCAGCACCAGCATCAATAGCAATTTTTTCATATTCTATCGAATCTGTTACAACAATGATTCTATCAAATAAACTACAGCTAATAGCTGATTTAATTGTGTAATTGATTAATGGAATATTATCCAATTTCTTTATATTCTTATTTTTGACTCTTTTTGAGCCTGATCTAGCTGGAATTAAAGCAATATTCTTCATTAATTAATAGGTTGTGAATGAAATCATTTTTAATTCAGTATATAAATCGATAGCTTCTGTACCAGGCTCTCTGCTTCCATTTCCTGAATGCTTTGTTCCACCAAATGGCATGTGAGGTTCACTTCCATAAGTTGCTGAATTAATATTACATAAACCAAAATTCATATTTCTCAAGAAATTAAATGATCTATTAACATTAGATGTATGCACACACGATGTCAATCCGTATTGAGAATTATTAGCAAGTTTTATAGCATCCTTATCATCATCAAATTTTGATAAAATTACAACAGGACCAAAAAATTCAAAATCATTCAGGTGTGATTCAGGCGGCAATTTTTCAATTAAAGTTGGAAGAATATAAAAACCTTTTTTATTATTGTTAATTCCTGCTGAATATACATTTGCCCCCAAGGATTTGGCTTCAGAAATACAATTGTTAATAGTGTCATATAAAGGTTTATTCATCACAGGTCCTAAATAACAATCATCCTCTAAACCTAGTTTTAAAGTTTTCATTCTCTCTTTAAACAATGTAATAAAATCCTCATAAATATTTTCTTGAATAATCAATCTACTTGCAGCTGCGCATCTTTGACCAGCATTACTAAAACAAGAAGAAATACTCCAATCAATTGCATTATTAATATCAGCATCATCACAAACAATAAACGGGTTTTTTCCGCCAAGCTCTAGTGAAACCTTTTTGAATTGTGATGCACAATTTTCATTAATAATTTTTCCAGTTTGAGATGATCCTGTGAAACTAATTAAACTTATTTCAGGATGATTGACAATATAATTTCCTGATTTATTTCCAGAGCCATGAATTAGATTTAAAACTCCTTTTGGTAAACCAGATTTTTCAGCTAATGATAAAAAGAATTCAGCTGTTTCAGGTGCATCTTCAGAAGATTTTAATATTGCAGTATTTCCACAAACAAGTGCTGGAAAGACTTTCCATGCTATATTAGCAATTGGAGTATTAGCTGGAACAATTAAACCCACAATTCCGATCGGTGCTTTAATAGTAAATGCATTTTTATTGTCATTTCCTGAAACAATAGATTTTCCGTAAAGCCTCATACTTTCACTAGAAAAAAAATGAGCTAACTTAATTGAGCCGTCAACTTCTCCAAGCGCATGAGAAAAAATTTTACCTGTTTCTGCGGCAACAATTTTCGCCATTTTGATTCTTTCTTTTTTGAACTCAATTAAAAAATTTAATAATATTTCACCTCTCTTGACAGGGCTTAGTCTTGACCAGCTTTTAAAAGCAATTGAGCTAGCTTTTACAGCTTTTTCAACATCTTTTTCGTTTGAATCTGGAAATTTTGACATTATTTTTTCAGTGTGTGGATTAATTTTGTTTATCATATTTGTAGATTCAACAAAACTTCCATTTATATAATTTTTAATATTTTTCATGTTTATAATTTATATTGAAGTCCAACCACCGTCTATCACAAGATTAGAACCTGTCATGTAACTAGACATATCAGAACTAAGAAAGAAAATAGCACCAAAATAGTCATCTGGATTTGCCATTCTTCCAATGGGTATACGTTTACAATAATTTTCTAAAAAAATTTCATCTTGATTATTAAATACCCCAGCAAAAGTTAATGTGTTAACTCTAACATTTTTTTTGGCCCAATAAACTGCTAAATATCTAGATATATTAAACACTGCTCCTTTTGTTGCAGAATATGAAATAGGTTTATAAAAAACCTGTCCATTTTTTCTTTTATAATCATAAATTGATTGATCTGGTGAAAGCATACCATATATAGAAGATATATTTATTATTGAACCTCCATTATTATTTGACATATATTTTCCGAAAACTTGACAACAAATAATTAATCCTTTTAAATTAACATCTATTACTTTGTCAAGTTGAATTGAGGGAAAGTCCTCAAAAAACCCAGTGTCTTCTCCATTAGAATTAGGAGGAGTGTCTATAGCCGCATTGTTTATTAAAACATTAGGCAAATAAAAGTTTTTTTTGATTTTATTTGCTGCTATAATTAAATCATCTTTTGATGTAATATCAGCTTTAACATAAAAATAATTTTTATGTAATATTGATGACTTATCTTTAAGATCTAATCCAATTACTTTTGCATTGCACTTGATTAAGTATTCTGCAAAAGATTTGCCCAATTGACCCTCAACGCCTGTTATTAGTATAATTTTATTTTCTAAATTTTTATTCATTTTTTTTTTGAAAAAATATTAAATCACAAATCTCTCTAACGGCACCTTCTCCTCCTTTATTTTTTGTTATAAACTTAATATATGGCTTAATTTCATCATAAGAATCCTTAACTCCAACTGGGAAACCACATATTTCTAAAGCAGGGATATCATTAATATCATTTCCAACAAAACATACATCTTTTAAATTAACATTCTCCTCATTGCAAATATTTTTTAATATTTTGGACTTATCGTGAATGTTATTATAACATTTTATTTTTAACTTTTCTGCACGCTTTAATACCACTTTATTTTTTTCTGTTGAAATTATGAAGCTTTTTACACCAATACTCTTTAGTCTTGAAAGACCAATACCATCGCTTCTATTGCATATGACTGCCTCTAAGCCTAATTCGTTTACGATTACCTTATTGTTTGTAAATACACCATCAAAATCAAAAACTACTATTTTAATTTTTGAGAAAAAACTATTATTCATATTAATTATTTAAATTTCCAAAATATCTAAAATGTAGTGTATTCATATCATAGAACTTAAAAACCTCTGCACTTGAACTATCATAATTTTTAAAACTTATATTGTTTTCTTTTAAAATTTTCAAAGATAAAGGGTTCATTTTTTCGTATAAAGTTTCTTCAAAAACATATGTTTTGATATTGTTAAAATAATAAAATATTGATGACCCAGTATCTATAACGTGATTTAAAAAAAATTTAAAAAAAAGATGGTATAAATATTTATTATAAATAATTCTATTAATATTGTAATCAATTTTGCCTTTTATTCCTTTGTAATTACAAGGAGCAAACGTTTGTATTTTTTTATAAATAATTTCGCTATAAATAGAAAATTGAATACATGGAAAATTCCTGTATTTATTATTCCATTTTTTGCTCCACGGAGATCCTAGAATATTAATTGAATCTCTATTCATATAACTACATAAGTTCAATATCCAATTCTTTTCTAAACAGAAATAATCAGGATCTAAAACAATTAAAAAGTCGTATTTTATTTTTGATTTAAGTATTTTTCTAAGACCATAATCCAGTGCAAAAGCATGATGAAAACTATTCTTTTTAAAATTATTTTTAGGATATTTTCTGTTTACGCAATAATAAAATTTTTTATTAAAATTTATTTTGCTTTTTTTATTAAAATCACTATTATCTACTATATAGTAACTTATATCAGTATTCTTATTTAATAAATTGACAAGATTTAAATTCTTGTTAAGTATCTCATAATTATTGTAAACAACAGTCAAATAAGCAATTTTCATATTACGTTTTAATTATTAATCCTTGACCACAAGCTAAACTGAGAATATTTTGTTTTTTTTGTTTAAAAAACTCTAAGTGTTTCTGCATCTGTAGTTCCCTTCCAGGATTACCAAAATCGTCTAATAAAATTACGCCTCCAATTGGTATATAATTCCATAACTTATTTAAACAATTAATTTCAGGAATGTGATGATTTAAATCTACATGAAGAAATGAAATTTTAAAAACATTTGTTAGCAAATGATCTATAGAATCCGGCAAATATCCCTGAACTATTTCAACATTATTCCATTTATTAAATGAATTTTGGACATTCAATTTGGAATCAGAATAAATTTTTGAAACAATTCCAGTGGATTTTTGAATACCATCCAAAGGATCTGGTTTGTAAGGTAGAAAAGTATCACATAAGTAAATTTTTTTATCACTTAAATCATTATCAAGAAAATTCAACACATTAAGAAAAATAAATCCTTTTCCAGTTCCCAACTCAACGATGTCACCATCAATATTTTTTGAAAGCAAAGAACACCATATAGCTTGATGAACCCTTAATGGAATAAAAGGTACCGAAAAATTAGTTTCTAAATTAGATTGCTCGTAAGTTTTTAAAAATAATTTATCTTCAAAAAAATAATAATTATTTCGGGACTTAATATTATCAAATTCGTATTTATAATTATTTATAAATATTGATTTTACTTTGATGAGAAGTTTTCTAATTAGTTTCATAGTTAATAAAAGATTTGATTGTAAAAAAATTATAAATTATAAAGACTGAAGCCACTAAACAATCAATTATAAAATTACTATTAGCATAAATTAAAATTAGAAATAAAAAACAAAAATTTATTAATATATACAATAGATTTATTTTCCATTTTATTAAAAATTTTGTTATAAAATAATACAATATTAATCCTACAAAAAGGACTCCTCCTCTAATAAAAATTAAATCAATTATTGAAGAAATATTAATTAAATAAAAAACTAATGATGAAAACAAAATTACAAGAATAAAGTCAATTAAAAGTTTTAATTCTGTTTTTTTGGTTACAATAATTCCAGGACCTATAAAAATGTTGATTGAATATAATAGAGAATTTATAACTAACCATGGAATTATAATTAAAATTTCCTTGTAATCGGCTACGTTCATCAAAATTAAAAATTCATTTGCAAAAATGATTATTCCGAGGCCAGTCAAAAATAAAATTCCTAAATAAAAATAAACATTATTATTAAATCTTTTAAATGCAACTTGATTCTTTGCTGCAATAACTTTATAAAGTTCAGGGCCATAAGATAACTTTAATACGGCAAAAACTTGGTTTAAAATTTCTGCAAATTTAGATGCAAACGCGTAAAAACCAACAATGTTAAGTGAGAAATTAGCTTGTAAAACAAATCTTTCAATAATAGAAAATGAATTATTTAACATGCCTGCGGGAATTAAAGGTAGAGAGTATCGAAAGTATTTTTTCAAATCACTAATTTTAAATGAAAAGATAGATTTATTCTTCATAAATGAGATCGAAAATAACAACATTATTATCTGGCTAAAAATTAAACCAAAATAATACCCTTTCAAATCAAAGTTTTTTACAAATACAAAAAAAATAACTGAACATATATAAATTAAAAAATTTGAAATTTTATATAATGCATAAAGTTTAGGAATATTTAGTATTCTGATTAAACTTAAGGGAAATGAATTAATAGAAAATAATAAAATATAAACTAAAACTAATTGAATTAAGTCAATAGAAATTTTAGGAAAAAATAACTCTGAAAAAAAAGTAAATTGAAGTATAGTTGAAAAAAAAATAAATTGAAGTATAGTTGAAAAAAGCAAAACAATCCAAACAGATCCTAAATTTTTCTTTTTTTCAATATCATCCCATTCATAGTAAAATCGCATCATATATTGGTCTAGACATAACGTAAATAGACCAGGCAAAAAGATAGTTAGTATTTCTAATATTACTATAATACCAAAATTGTCAGCACCTAATTTATTCCAAAGAAACGGGATAAAAACAAATCCGCCTAAACTTAAAACTATTGTAGGTAAAAAATATAAGCTTAGGTCATTTAATTTTTGAGTAAAAAAATTTGAAATCAAAATACTACTCGCTTAAATATTTAAGATCCAGAATATCATCTTTATTAAAGTTTTTTAATACTTTTTTACCAATAATTTCATTACTTCTTCTAACTGGAACATACTGTTTTTTAAAAATTCTTCCGCTTAAATGGTCAAGAGAAATAATTTCACCTTTGCTAATATCTTTAGAAAAAATTAATGATTTTCCAAGTTTTTTAAAAACTTGTTCCTCTCCAATTTCTTTTAATGGTTTTTGAGGCAGCATATGCCTAACCCTTTTAATATCCCTTACAAACTTTCTAAAACCATAAGGCTCAAGAGCAAAACTATGATCTGTTCCCTTATTTGATCTATTTAGAGTTACGTGTTTCTCAAAAACTCTCGCTCCAAGCATGTAGGCAATGGGTCCTGAAAGTGTTCCATTAAAATGATCTGATGAACCAATTGTACAATCTGGAAAATTCTTTGTTAATTTTTCTATATTTTCTAAACCTAATTTATTAAAAGGACAAGGGTATTCAGAAACACAATGAAGCAAAGCAACCTCAATGTTATTTTCTAATAATAAGTCTACACTTGATTTTATTTGGTTATGATTTCCTCCTCCAACACTAATTACAACTGGTTTATTTTGTTTAGCTATTTTATTAATCAATGGTAAATTACCAAGATCAAATGATGCTATTTTAATTATTTCAATATCATTATCTATTATTAATTTTAGACTTGGTTCATCAAAAGGTGTAGACATAAATTTTACTCCACACTTTTTACAATCATCCCTTAAAATACTTAAAAACTCCGGATCAAGTTCTAGAAATTCTCTGTGGGCACCATATGTTTTAGCAAATGCATTTTCACTATTATAATCCGCATTATATGAGTCTTTTGAAAATAAATACTTATTATTTCTTGTTTGAAATTTAACCGCATCAGCTCCTTCGTAAGCAAAAACTTTAATATATTCTCTCGCTAATTTAAGATCTCCGTTGTGATTTTGACCTACCTCTGCAATTATAAAAGGGGTCCCGTCATTTGTTATTTTTTTAAACATAATTTATATTATTTAATAAAATGATTTATAATACTTTATCGCTTTCAGACTTAGAAAGACTATTTTTAACGTCGTATACTACAGACGTTTCTTTTTTCAATTTCTTAAAGTTTAATTCTTTAAACTCATTATGAGCCACCGCTAAAATAATTGCATCAAATTTCTTCAAAGGTAAGACATCAAAAGATTTTAACCCAAACTCGTGTTTAACTTCATCTATTTTAGCCCATGGATCATAAATAGTTACATTAGTGTTGTATCTTTTTAAAGATTTAATAACATCTACTACTTTTGTATTACGAGTGTCAGGACAATTTTCTTTAAATGTAAACCCCAAAACTAATATATCGGCATTTTTAATTCTAACGTTTTTATCAATCATTAGTTTTATAACTTCTGATGCAACATATTCCCCCATACTATCATTTAAGCGTCTTCCTGCTAATATAATTTCAGGATTATAACCATACTCTTGTGCTTTTTGAGCTAGATAATAAGGGTCAACTCCAATACAATGTCCTCCTACTAAACCTGGTTTAAATGGTAAAAAATTCCACTTTGTACCTGCTGCTTTTAAAACATCATTAGTATTAATGTCCATCAGATTAAAAATCTTAGCTAATTCATTTACAAATGCGATATTAATATCTCTTTGTGAGTTCTCTATTACTTTTGATGCTTCCGCTACTTTTATAGTGGGTGCTAAATACGTACCTGCGGTGATGACAGATTTGTATAGATCATTCACTTTTTCTCCAATTTGAGGAGTTGAGCCAGAGGTAACTTTTAGTATTTTCTCTACGGTATGCTCCTTATCTCCTGGATTAATTCTCTCAGGTGAATAACCAGCATAAAAATCTTCATTAAATTTAAGTTCAGAAACACTTTCTAATATCGGAACACAATCTTCTTCAGTAGCTCCTGGGTAAACCGTAGATTCATAAATTACGATGTCTCCATTTTTTAATACCGTACCAACAGTTTCACTTGCTTTTATAAGTGGTGTTAAAATAGGTCTGTTGTTTTTGTCAACAGGTGTTGGAACTGTTATGATGTAGTAATTACAATCCTTGATTTTATCTAGTTGATTCGTGCAAAACAGTCCAATTGATTCAGAGTTTTCACTAACCAATGCAGATCGTAATGTTTCATTATCAACCTCTAAGGTCGAATCAACACCAGACATTAATTCCGATATTCTATTTGTATTGATGTCAAAACCAATCACTGAATATTTTGTAGCAAACAATCTTGCTAAAGGCAATCCTACATACCCTAATCCAATTATAGCAATTTTATCTTTTTTCATTTTACAAATTTTTCCAGTACCAACTTACAGCTTCTTTTAATCCTTTTTGTAAAGAAAACTGCGGATTATAATTCAATAATTCTTTTGCTTTTTCAACACTGGCATGAGAATGTGGAATATCTCCTGCTCTATTTGGTCCGTAAACAACCTCAATATTTGAAATTTTAGAATCAAATTCTGATAAATACTCTTTCAAGTATCCCATCAAATCATTCAAAGTATTACGATCTCCGTAAGCAACATTATAGACTGTATTGATTGCATTTTCATTGGTTGTGACTAAGCTTAATAAATTTGCTTGTATCACATTATCTATGTAAGTAAAGTCTCTAGAGTAATTTCCATCTCCATTAATCACCGGAGATTCTTCACTCATTAGTTGGCTAACAAATTTTGGAATCACAGCTGCATAGGCTCCATCTGGATCTTGTTTTCTGCCAAAAACATTAAAGTATCTCAGCCCGATCGTTTCAAGACCATAAGTCTTTGAAAAAATATCAGCATATAACTCGTTTACATATTTAGTAATGGCATAAGGTGATAATGGTTTACCTATTATCTCTTCAACTTTTGGCATTGATTCTGAATCTCCATAAGTAGAAGAACTTGCTGCAAATACAAATCTTTTTATATGATTATCTCTAGAAGCTACCAACATGTTTAAGAAACCGTTTACATTTACTTCATTTGAAGTGATTGGATCTTTAATGGATCTAGGGACGGAACCTAAGGCAGCCTGGTGTAAAACAAAATCTACATCTTTTGTTGCTTTTTGGCAATCTTCTAAATTTCTAATATCACCTTCAATTAAAGTAAAATTTTTATGTTTTTTGAATGCTTCTATGTTTTCTCTTTTACCAGTAGCAAAATTATCTAAACAAATCACTTTGTTACCTTTCTCAAGCAAGGCTTCACATAAATTTGATCCTATAAAACCGGCACCTCCAGTGACTAGAATAGTTTTATTACTTAATTCAATATTCATTGATAATTTTTCTATTTTTTCTCGACTACCACCAGTTGTCAGATTTATTTTGTTTTTTTAAAGCTCACAGATCGGCCTTCCTTTTCTTCCCAGTCTTTTTCTACTCTTACTTTTAGGTTTGTGTTCCAGCCCCCTGAAATAGTATTTAACTGAATATCATGCTTTTTAGAAAAAGACAAAAGCGCGTTGACATCTTTTGGAAAACACGTGCCTCCATAGCCGAGCTTTCCATCATGTCCTGGAACATTTAAATGACTGTCACCAATTCTACCATCAGAAACAAAACCCTTTAATGCATCCTGCCAATTGGCTCCAATTTTATCGCAAAGTAGCTTGAACTCGTTCATGATGCTGACTTTTGTAGCGAAAAAAGTGTTGTTCATGTATTTAGTGAGCTCTGCTGTTTTTGAATCTGTTTGAATAATATTTTTAATTTTAAATCTTTGTTTAAATAGGCTTTTTGCTTTTTCCGTGAGCGACAACTCCCCACCTAAAATAATTCTAGATTGAGTAAGCATGTCTAATTTTGCGGTTCTTTCAGTGAGAAATTCAGGAGAAAAAATAATTTTAATATTTGAATATTTTTTAGATAACTTCTCTGTAGTACCTGGCAAAACAGTAGACTTTAATATATAAACTGGTTTACTTGTGGCCTTTTCAAAAGTGCTTTCAACGTAGGATAGATCTTGAGATCCATCCTCAAACATTGGCGTTGGTACGCAAATAAACACAAAATCACAGTTGTGTACAGACTCCAAATCGTCTAAACTCTTTAAAGGATCTGTATCATACACATATAAATCTGAAACTGAAGAAAAAGCAAACGAAATGGCTTCACCCACAAACCCATTTCCAATAACACCTAATTTAAATTTTTTCATTAAAATTTTAATTTATTTTTTTAAACGTGTTTTAATTTCTGTACTTGAAAAACGATGCTCTCTTGAGTTGTAGTAAATTTCTATTCCTTTTTCTTTGCAGTACTTTTTTCCTGTGAAATCAATAGTTTTATATTCCTCTCCAATTATTCGAACATCTATTTTAAACGAGCGCAGTATATCCTGGACATCTTGCTCTAAAACATAGGGAATAATCTCATCTACATATTTGGAACCTTTTAATTGAATGTATCTCTCAATAATGGATTGCGAGGGCTTATTTTTATTAGATCTATCAAGTGACGGGTCTAGTTGCAAGCCCACAATTAAATAATCACATTGTTTTTTTGCTTCTTTTAGCATCACTACATGACCGGCATGTAATAGATCAAAAGAAGAAAAAGTAATTCCTACTCTCATAATTTTATTTTATATAAGGATCTCAATAGTATTTTTTTAATTGTACTATCATGTTAGTAATCAAGTCCCTTATCTACTATTAAAGACGGCTTCGCCTAAAAAGTCACAATTTAACGTGCAAATTTAATATAATTTTTTAATAAATATTAAGCCTCAAAAATAGTTAGTGACTTTTGTTTTAAAGACTTGTTTGAAACAAAAAAACTAACTTTTCTTTTTATTTTTAATTCAATTTTTGGAGATATTTCATCCAAATACTCTTTATTAATGTCATCCCCAATAATTAAAATTTCTATAAGTCCACTATCTATTCCTTTAGCATAGTCCCCAAGAATCATGATTTTTTTTACATCTCCAATCCTGTTATAAACCGTTTCTAGAATTTCTTCAATACCCAGGTGCTTATGGACTATTTTTTGAATAATTTTAAATAGCGGGTGGGAAGCATTGGCCTTATAAATAACTTTATTGTTTTGGTTGTGTTTTTCCAAATAGCCCGCAGAAGACAAACTGTTTAATTCTTTTCTAACAGAATTAGTGGATTCTCCAAATTCATTAGCCAGACTGTTTAAATAGCCCTTATTGGCAATATTTAAAAAAAACTTAATTAAAAGTCTTAATCTAGTTTTGGATGTGATCAGTGATTCTAACATATAACAAGTAACAAAAGTACTTGATTTATTTATAATAAAAAACCATAGTTTTACATTAATTCTATTTTAAATGAAAAAAACTGTTTTAATCACTGGAGCCGCTGGATTTATAGGATCACATTTATGCGATTATTTCCTTTCTAAAAATTACAAAGTAATAGGTATAGACAATCTAATAACAGGTAATTTAAAGAACCTGTCTCACCTTAACTTAAATATGGATTTTCGGTTCAAGAAAATTGACATTACCCATGATTTTAATATAGAAGACTCTGTTGATTATATACTACATTTTGCCTCTCCAGCCAGCCCCATTGATTATTTAAAAATTCCACTGGAAACTCTTAGAGTAGGATCTTTAGGAACTGAAAACGTTTTAAAAATAGCTTTAAAAAATAATGCACGTATTTTAATTGCTTCCACTTCAGAAGTTTATGGTGATCCTTTAGTTCACCCGCAGCCTGAAGAATACTTTGGCAATGTGAATCCTGTTGGACCCAGGGGCGTTTATGATGAGGCCAAGCGGTATCAAGAAGCCTTAACCACCGCTTATCATACCTTTCACGGATTGGATATTCGAATAGCCAGAATATTCAACACTTACGGCTCAAGAATGAGAGTTAATGACGGAAGAGCAATCCCAGCCTTTATGGGGCAAGTTTTAAGAAACGAAAGCTTAACTGTATTTGGAGACGGCTCTCAAACCAGATCTTTTTGCTATATAGAGGATATGGTTGAGGGAATTTACAAGCTCTTACACTCAGAATACACTAAGCCTATGAACTTGGGAAATCCTGAAGAAATAGCTTTGATTGACTTTGCAAAAGAAATTATAGCTTTGGGCGCTGGTGATAATAAAATAGTTTTTAAACCTCTGCCTGTAAACGATCCTATTAAAAGAAAACCAGATATAACTAAAGCAATGAAAATTTTAAATTGGCATCCCCTTGTTTCAAGAAAAAAAGGACTAGAAAATACTTTGAATTATTTTAAGAGCTTATCTTTGGAAGAATTAAATAAAAAAGATAATAAATTTGCATAAACACTTATTAAAAATACTTGTGAAAAAACACCGTCTAATTAATTTACTAAAAATCTTTATTCTCTTTTTTTTAATTGATTCTTGTTCATACCCAGAAATCTCAAGAGATGAGTTGATTTATGATAACGATTTTGAAAGTGGAAACTTAACTGAAGTTGATGGTAAAGCTACTTCTACTTTTAACAACACCACAGTTCTTGGAGATTTTAACAACGATGGTTTTACATTGCATTTAGAAAACACTGGCGACCACGACTATGTTTTTATTTCTTTTGATTTATACGTTCATGGCACTTGGGACGGAAATTTTAATGGATTTCCTGAAAACGATAAGCCAGATAAATGGATTATGGAATTAGATCCAGATATGGATTTAATAAAAGACACTTCTGTTGACAAGTTTGTCACCACATTTTCCAATAGTCCTTGTTTTTCAAATTATTGCTTAAGACAATCCTACCCTGAAATGTATCCTTTTGAAAATAATCCACAAACTGGAAACAGTAAAGTTGATCTACCAAAAATATGTAAAGACTCCTATTTTGGAGGTAACTCAACTTTATATAAAATTGAAAAAGGGTTTAGACATTCAGGTAATGCCGTTGTTATACGATTTTACGATGAGCTTTATCAGCCTAATGCTATTGATAAAGACGGGATTGTTCAATCTAAATGTGATGAGAGCTGGTCTTTGGATAATCTAAAAGTAAGAGTAATTTCCTATAAATAATGAAATACAACTTCTTCTTATTTTTATTTTTCACATTTCTTGTATCCTCCTCCCAGACAATTAATCTTAATGAGTCGTATTTAACCGATTATTTAAGAACCTCACAACTTATAGGAGAATTTAAAAGTGAGGTGTCTTTTAACTTAAAACCATTAAATATTGGAAAAAATGGGCTAGAAATAAATAAAGAAATTTTTGATACAGAAAAATACGCTCCTACAGTACTGAGTTTTTTAAAAGGAAATGGTAAAATAAAAATCCTTCCAGTGGATTATAATATTGAATTCAATAGTCATCACCCTTACAATAGAAACAACGGAAGTATGGGGCCAAATCGCGGTTATCAACACATACTAAGCGCAGGAATTTATGCAGAAATCGGCCCTTTATCTATTCAACTAAAACCTGAATATTTATATTCACAGAATAAAGATTTTGAAGGATTTGGAGAAGGACCTAACGGACACTATCCTGTTATATGGGCTAAAAGATATAAACTGTGGAATTCTATTGATATTCCTGAACGTTTTGGCGAAAAAAGTATAAGCAAAACATTAATTGGACAATCTAGTATCAAATTAAATTATAAAGGGCTAAGTCTTGGAATTTCAAATGAAAATATTTGGTGGGGACCCTCTATAAGAAATAGTATAATGATGAGTAATCAAGCTAGAGGGTTTAAGCACATTACTTTTAATACAACAAAACCGCTGAAAACTAAAATTGGAAACTTTGAGTGGCAAGTTATTTCAGGTAGATTAGAATCTTCAGGCTACTTACCAGCAAATTCTGATTTTCAATATGCGGGAACTAATATTTATGTTCCAAAAATTAATCAAATTAGTGAAACTGATGATTGGAGATATCTTCAAGCTTACACAATTTCTTACTCTCCTAAATGGATTTCTGGGTTATCAGTTGGAGTTACAAGATGGGTTATGATGTATAGTGCATTAGTTCGTGGAAAATATGGCTATTTTATGAAAGGTAATCCTTCTTGGTTTCCTGTTTTTAATAATATTTTTAGAAAAAAGGATGACAACGTTGATTTAGAAAGGCAAACTGATCAAGCGCTTGGTGTTTATTTAAGGTGGTTGTGGATAGATTCTAAAGCAGAAATTTATGTAGAGTACAATCACAACGATTCTAAGCAGAATATTAGAGATTTATTATTAGATTCTGATCACAGTAGAGCTGTAACTATTGGTTTGCAAAAGATTTTTAAAATTAAAAACGATGATTTTTTATTTTCATGGGAATGGACACAAATGGAGCAAACTGCCTCCAGATTGTTAAGAAACGCAGGGTCTTGGTATCAACATGGCTTTGTTTATGATGGGTATACTAATAAAGGGGAAGTTTTAGGAGCAGGAATAGGTCCTGGAAGTAATTCACATTACTTTGCATTAAGTAGAATAAGAGATAAAGAAAAACTAGGGATAGCACTAGAGATTATTGACCAAGACAATGATTTTTATCACGAGGCTTTCGCTTCAGCTAGTGACCCAAGGCGTTATTGGAAAGATTTTAATTTACACGTAAATTTTTCAAAAAAATATAAAAATCTATGGATGTCTTCAAATTTTATGTACTCTAGAAGTTTAAATTATCAGTGGGATTTAGATGATACTGCGACTCAGTATTATCATCCAGGAAATGATGTGAATAATTTTCACATGTCCTTAAAATTAGCCTACTTAATTCCTTTGGCTAATTAAAGATTTTAAAACCTCTAAATACTGACTGGTAACAAAATCCCAATTGTATTTATTAGTAATCCCATTTACAGATTCCTGCCTGAGTTTATCAATTAAAATATTTTCTTTTTCACAATATTCAATCGAATTAGTTACAGATAAAAGTTCTTTTTTAAAAAACAACCCAAACTTACCTTTTTGAAGCATTTCCTTGTTAAATACTGTATCTAAAGCTAGAATAGCAGAGCCGTAAGCCATCGCCTTAATCATAGTAGGATTCGTTCCTCCAAACTCATGACCATGAACATAAACATAACAGTTGTGATATAATTCAGCTAGTATATCTTGGTCATTAACATAACCTGTGAAAACTAGTCTTTCATCTGTTATTTTTTTCAAATTTGAAGCGTAAGAATCTTTATAAGGGACGTCTCCAATAATTACTAATTTCTTTTTTGAACTAGATTTTAAAAAACCCTTAATAATTAAATCGGCATTGTTATCAGGTATTAACCTTCCTATAACCAAGTAATATTCTCTTTTTTTAATATCCCATGTAGTTATTAAATCTGGGGATTTTGATTTTCTAATATTTGCTCCATAAGCAATAACCTTAGAATCTCTTTTAAAAAGATCTAAATAAACCTTTCTCATTTCCTCAGAATCATTAATAATCTGATCGTAAAAAATAGTAGCCATTTTTGAAGCCCACTTAAAATAAATTGATCCCAAACCTTTCCACTTTGGCCTTAGCCATTCCAAGCCGTCGACATTAATGGCAGTTGGTATTCTAAATAATTTAGTTAAAAGTCCAAAAGGACCATTAGCAGAATTTACAACTAAAATAACATCAGGTCCTGAGAAGCAAGCATGAATAATCGATAAAAAAGAGTGAACAGGTTGGGATAAAACTTTTGTTTCAATAGTAGTTATATAAACTAGTTTTATGCCTTTTATTTCTTTTGGTCTTATTTTAAAAAGTCCCTTATGACAATAAACTGTGACGTTACAATTCTTAAGAACTAATCGTTCGCTAAGCTGCTTTACAAAAGTTTCATAGCCGCTATACACATAAGGATAGCCTCTAGTTCCAATAATAGATATATTAATTTTTTTATTCATTAAAGTAAATTATTTACTTCATTTAAAATATTTTTATTAAACGACTTAGAACTAAAATTAGTTTTAAAATTCTTTTTACTGTTCTCTAAATGCTTTTTTTGCAGCTTAATATTACTACAATACTCATTAATTAAATCGGCTGCTTTTTTTGGATCGTTATAAGGAACCAATAATCCATTATTTCCATTATCCAAAATTTCAATAGCGCCACCCAAATTAGTAGCCGCAGTTGGTAAATTGTTATATAATGATTCGAACAATACTGTTGGAAGTGGATCTGGCGCTATAGCGGGGTGAATAAACAAATCTGATTGTTTTAATATACTTGAAACATCCTCTCTAAAGCCTAAAAATTTAATTTGATATTCTAATCCTAGATCTCTAACTTTTTGTTTCACACTTTTTTCATAAGACACGTAACTAGAAAGCGTGTCTCCTACTATTAAAAATTTGAATTTCGTAGACTTTTTAATAAGCTGATCAGCGATATCAATTAAATACTTGTGTCCCTTGTAAGGGATTAACCTAGCCACACTAGTGATCACAAAATCATCTTGATCTCTCTCTAATTCAACTAAAGAATCTGATTTGCTGAAAATAATCCCGTTATAAATTCTTTCTATTTTTTTGTCATCAATATATTTACGCCAGTGCTTTTTAACGCTATTAGAAACTGTTAAAACTTTACTGGAATACCAGTTAATTATTTTTCCACTTAAAAATTCGTATAACATGTTTCCTGTTGGTATTTCATGAACATGGAATAGACTAGCAATTCCATTTTGTTTAGCTGCAATTCCTCCACAAAGGATAGTGGATGTATTGGTATAAACTAAATCTATCGAATGGTCTTTAATATAGTTTGATAAAAACTTTATTGCTTTTAGGTTAATAACCAACCTATTAATAAGACCTAAGAGATTTAAATATTTTTTTCTAAGTACTCCCAGTTCATAATAAGATGCCGTAATTTCTTTTTTATTTAAAAAATCATCAAGCTTTCCTTTTTCAGGCAAAACAACATGAACATTAAAACCTTTACTTATAAAAAGCTCAATTAATTGCAAAAATATTTTACTAGCGCCATAAAGATCGTTTGAGCTATGAAGGAGTAAAATATTTTTTTTTGAGCTAATCATTACTGTCTAAAATAATTTCTTCAAAACCTTTAATAAAGTTTTTTCTGCTAAATTTATTAATATGCTTAGTATTATCATTTTGTTTAAGCTTTTCAGAGCCTAATAATGAGATTATTTTTTCGGATAAAGAAATAGAATCTCCTACTTTAAAATATTCAACAAAGTCACCACCGACTTCTTTGAATACGGCTATATCAGAACAAATGACAGGAACTGAAAATGATAAAGCCTCTAGAATTGGTATACCAAATCCTTCATCTAATGACGGAAAAACATATATTCTTGCATTTTTATATAACACACTAGCTTCTTCTTTAGAAACGTATCCTGCTAAAATCACTTTATCTTCAAGTTTATTTTGAATAGTAAACGTTTTGATTTCATTTAAAACCTCAGAACTACCATTGATTATTTGAGCTCCAGCCAGTACTAGTTTTAAATTGGGATCATCAACTAATTTAAATGCTTTGACTAGAGTGATTAAATCTTTTCTTTTTTCAAACGAGCCGATGTGTAATACATAATTTTCAGGTGTTTTGTAATTAGTCAATGAAGTTTTGAGAAAATTAAAACTTTGATACACAGAACTGATACTTTTATCACTGCCTAAAATTTTGATTAAATTTTTTTTTGAGTAATTACTTGTAGTTATAATTTGAGTCCCTTTATTTATACCTAAATTAATTAGAAAAATAAAATATTTATTCCATAAAAAACTATAATTTTTTTTATGATCCCAAAAAAGTGAATCGTGCAGTACAGTAATTCTTTTTGCATTAAATGTGATTAAAGGTGCTATATAATCCGGACAAATAACATAATCCACTTTAGAGAAAAGTATTTTTAGTGGTAACTGAACTTGTTTATATATTAAATATCTAATTTGAAAAATCCATCTTATAATTCTATTGTTAGAATTTAAAAAAACAGAGTTTCCTACTAACTTATTAATATCGT